>ULSX01028657.1_pt1 | contig 8977 bp, 9 predicted proteins | sample 1957031 | NCBI WGS metagenome assembly ULSX01 (sample SAMEA4835718, study PRJEB28245) | human gut metagenome | biome: gut microbiome; material: fecal sample | place: Denmark | collected 2008 | reverse complement strand
CCTTTATTTACTTCCCTTTAAATTATGCGAAAACTTAAAATAATTAGTATCCATATATTCGGGCGTAAATTTTACATCGTCTACTAACTTCCAATTTTCGTGTTGCTGTTCACCCTGATATAAATATAATTTATCACCTTTTAGTTCAATGCCTGTCATAGAAGTCATACCAAATATTGTAAGATGATAAATCGACTTATTCTTACCCACATTTTTTAACAATGTTAAATCTACCAATAAACCAGCTAAAGCGCTCAATACATCGCCAGACATCTTTAATTTATTGGAAGAAAAAGTAAGCGAGGTTAATCCGACACCATCGGTATAATTTGTATAAACTTTTCCGTCTAATTTTGAAGAAAGTTCTCCTCCATCGCAAGCGTAAATTCCTATCATAGAGATAGTAGTTAAAGTTAGTAAAATTTTAATTGTTGTTTTCATTTTATTTTCTCCTATGTATAAAAAATTTAATTAAAATTATTTGTCTTTTTTTATTACGAATAAATATACTCTTACCATAAATATTCCTACCAATAAAAAACCGTTTAATATAAAAGTTTTAAGTATGGTAAAAACGAGAGTATTTCCTTCCCAAAGCTTCGACACAATCGTCTCGGGATTAGAATTAAAGAATAAGTATATTCCTTGTAATATAAGCAAAATTAAAAGAGCGAAAAATATTACATCAATTTTCTTATTCTCTTTAATCCAAGTTTTTAATGTTTCCAAATCAAATTTCATTTTATTTTCTCCTTGTTTTTATTTAGTCACAAATTTTCCTTTGCCTACAAAAAGTAAGATAATAGAGACTATAAGAACCGCCCACATAATCAAAGCCTCTTTCACTTTGCCAACATAAAATTTATGCCCGTAAATCTCTCCTAAAAATATGCATAACAACAAGCATGCAATCCAGCTTTTTTCCGACCTGTCGTTATTCTTAATAATTTGTTCTTGAACATTGTTTTGTTCCATTTTTTCTCCTTCGCCTTTCGGCTAAATATTTATTTTTAATTATATTATAACATATAACTAGTATCATACAGTGATACTTATTTTTATTTTTCCCAAAAATATTTTGTATATAAAAATATGAATAAAAACATTTGATTGAATAAACGATTTTATCAAATATGAGCTCAAAATAAATATAATAGTTTTTATAATTAATAAGTAAACATAAACCTGAAAAAAGTTTAAAGTGAAGCTGATCTGAGCTGAGCTGAGCTGAGCTGAGCTGCTGCAGAATTTATTGTTATATTATTACCATTTACTTTCATAAGCGAAATTATAACATTTTAAAAATAAATGTCAAGAGTTAAATTAAAATTTTTTAAGCGAAAAATCATAAAAAATCCGTAAGAGATTAAAAACTCCTACGGATTAGTTAGCGTTTATAAGTTCGTTTTATCTTTCTTTTAAGAACCTAAAACTCCGCTGATTAAGAACGCCGTAGCGAAAGAAACGATAGCGTAAAGTTCTGGGAATACGGCTACTATTATAGTATTACCGAATACATCATAACCATTGCCTATAGCTTCAACTCCGTTAGCGCAAACTTTACCTTGATATATTGCGGAAACCAAACAAGCCAAACCTACAGCAATGCCCGCTCCCAATATGGCGGCGCCTTGAAATATTGTAATATCGGCGGTTAAGTAAGGCTGCATAATGAAGAATGCCGCAAAACCGTAAAGCCCTTGCGTTCCTGGAAGAGCGCTCAATACGAGACAACTACCGAAAGCGTCTTTATTTTTCTTTAACGCTCCTACAGTTGTCATAGCTGAAATAGAAGTTCCTACTGCGCTTCCTACTCCAGACAAACCTACCATTAATCCCGCTCCTATATATCCCAATAAAAGCGCTGTGTTCATTGTAAAACCCATAATAAAATCTCCTTTTTTAGATTAATTATAATTTTCTATATTAAATATTTTTTCAAACTATTTTAAGCAACCTTTTTTAAAGGTTTATATTCTTTTCCGCCTCCTTCAAAACCTACATTATTGTAAAACTCAACAAATGTAAGTCTCAAAGGATGCACCATAGCTCCGAGTATATTCAAAGCAAATATGGCGACATGTCCTAAAACTAAAAATGCAACCATAATAACTACGCCAACTCCAGGTATTGCCTTAAAGCTTGTCCCAATTTGATTTATAACCAAAGCGAGTATTGAACCCGAAGCACCCAAAGCGAATAAACGAATATATGATAAAGTATCGCCCATTATGCCTGTAGCCGCAAAGTAAATGCCGAGTATAGAATTCAATATATCGGGCTTTTTGCCTATATTCGACAATATTGAAAGAAGAATTACGCCGACAAGCATAAGAACATAATATATTTTATCAAACTGTTTTATAACTTCCATATTTTGCATATCGCCTAAAAACCATAAAACAAGTCCAGGAATTAATAAAAGTTTTCCTATAGCCGCTAATATATCTCCAATATCGCTTGTTTTAATTCTATCTATAACTCCTACAATCAAAGCGAAGAATATATGCAAAACTCCAACCAAAAGAGCGGTATTAAACGGAGTTAAAAACCAATTCTCTTTTGTGTCTGTAATTAGCAAATATTTATTTAAAGTGGCAAATAAAGGTATATCCGTTTTTGAAGCGATTGTCACACCAAATACGCTTCCGCCGTTAATAATGCCCATTATGATTGTGCAAATTCCCAAAGTTAAAGCAAGTATTCCAACTCCTCTCATTTTTCCTTTCAATACGGTAAAAAGTCCTATAATAGACATTATAGTTAAAACCAATCCGTATCCCGAATCTCCGAAACAGAAAGAAAAGAATAGAGGATAAAAAACCGCTATCATAGGAGTCAAATCTATCTCAAAATAATTTGGCAATTGGAATAATTTTGTGATAAGTTCGTAAGCGCTCGAATATTTATTATTCTTAAGCTCAACGGGAACATTATCAGATTTTGAAGGCTCTTCAAGTATATAAGCGATTTTTTTCTCGTCTAAAAATAATTTTGTTTCAACTTCTTTATCTTTAGGAATATAAGCTTCAACATAAAGTATTTTTCCTTCGGTAGATTCGCTTGCTATAAAACTTTCTTTAGCTTCTTCAAAATGATTATATATATTCAAATTATCAATTTCTTTGTCTATAGCGTTTATATAAACTTGACTCTTTATTATCTCATTATCGTTATTTTCAATTTCGCTTTCTATTTTTGAAATCTCTTTAATTATATCGCCATAAGATTTTGAAGGCATATTAACAATATCAAAAGTTAAATTTTCTTCCGTATTCTTTTTCTTAAAAACTACAAAATAAACTTTTCCGCTTTCTTCTTTAATAGGATAAGCGAATATATCTTTTAAATAAGAAAAATCATAATCGTTAAATTCTCTAATCGTAGAAGAATAAAATAATATATTGTATTCCGTTTTCTCTTGCAATTCTTTAATTTTATCGAAACTAAAATTGCCGAAAGGAGCTATTATTGAAAGTTCTTTTTTCAAAATTTCTCTTTCGGTTTTTAATTTATCGGTAGCTTGAGATATTGATAAAATATTTTCTATAACTTCTAAAGCTTTTTTTGAAGTATTTTCCGCTTTCAAATTTGAAGTGTCTTTTTTTAGTTTTTTAGCTTCCGATAAAGCCAAATTAATTATAGATTTAGCTCTAATCGCTTCGTTCTTTTTAGATGCAATATTTTCTATATTATCACTTGAAACTCCATTTGCAATTTCTATATGAACCAATCCTAATGAAGCCAAATCTTTTAAAGTTTTTTCCTTATCTTCATGAAAAACAAAGAGAGAGAGTTTTTTCATCTTTCTAATCATAAAGACGCCTCCTTTGCTCTGTTTCTTTCTTTTACTATCTTTTGCGAAGATTTGCTTAAATTATCCTCGTCTTCCATATATCTTTTAATCTTTATTATAGCCATTCTGTATTCGGGAATTTGAACTTTCTCATAAAGATTAACTTTTTGAGTAGTTTTCTTTCTTGCATAAGCCAAAGCGTTTAATCTTGCTTCTGTCATTTCAATTCTTATTTGAATAGTCATTAATCTTTCAAACATACTAATCGCTAATCTTATCCAAGAAGGCATATTAAAAAGACTAATCTGTTCTAATGCAAAATCAATTTTATTTAAGATAGCCACTCTAACGCCAGCAATATTTTTCTGCTCGGATATGATATTTCTAATCTTTACAATTTTAGGAAATTCCGTCCAAAAACCGTTATAATTTTGATTTTCTTTAACTATCATCTCGTATTCTTCTTTAAGCAAATCAATTTCAGCCGTTATTTTTCTAACCTCAAGACGAAGAGCGGCTTCTTTACTTTTTAAAGTAGGCAAAGCTTTTTCTCTTATTGAAAGTTGCCTTCTGAGATTTTGCAAAGCCGTTTTATTATATTGAAATTTTAATGCCATTTTATTTACCTTTTACAATATAAAAAATTAACTTGCCCATTTTCCGTATTTTTCAACCAAAGAGTCTTTAACTCCAACTTCCGCTTTACTGAAATATTTAGCCATAAGCTCCCAGCCTGTTTCAAGCATCTCATCTATTTTTATATTAATATCTATGGCAAGCAATCTTTCAGAATATTCGTTTGAGAATTTTAAGCATCTTTCGTCATATTCCGTTAAATCAAAACCGTTTTCTTTTTTCATTTTTGCATTAGCCGCATCCGAATAAAGACGAACTAAAGTATTCATAACGGTTGGATGGTCTTCTCTAGTTTTCTTTCCTATAACCAACTGTTTTAAACGCGAAAGACTTCTAAATGGGTCGATAATAGTTTTACCAATATCGGAATCTCTTCTTAAATATAATTGCCCTTCCGTAATATATCCCGTGTTATCGGGAACTGCATGAGTAATATCTCCCTCATTCAAAGTGGTAACGGCAATAATTGTTATTGAACCGCCATCAGGAAATTGCGCCGCTTTTTCGTATATTTTAGCAAGGTCGGAATATAAAGAGCCAGGCATAGAGTCTTTTGAAGGAATTTGGTCCATCTTATTTGAAACTATAGCCAAAGCATCCGCATAAAGAGTCATGTCGGTAAGCAAAACTAAAACTTTTTCTTTATGTTCTACCGCAAAATATTCTGCAGCCGTGCAAGCCATATCGGGTATTAAAAGTCTTTCAACCGCAGGGTCGTCCGTTGTATTTACGAAACATATAATTTTATCCAAAGCGCCCGCTTCGGTAAATGTATTTTTAAATGATAAATAATCGTCATTTGAAAGTCCCATACCGCCCAAAATAATTTTATCCGCTTCCGCTCTAATCGCAACTTGAGCCAAAACCGCGTTATAAGGTTGGTCTGGGTCGGCAAAAAACGGAATTTTTTGTCCCGTAACCAAAGTATTATTTAAGTCTATTCCCGCAATACCTGTGGCTATAAGTTCCGAAGGCTGTTTTCTTCTAACAGGATTAACAGAAGGTCCGCCTATATCAACTTCTTTACCTTCAATTTCCGCTCCTCCATCTATTGGCTCTCCGTAAGCGTTGAAGAATCTTCCTGCAAGAAGTTCGCTAACTTTAAGTCTTGGAGGTCTTCCTAAAAATACAACTTCCGCATTTGTAGGAATTCCTTCAGTTCCTTGAAAGACTTGAAGAGTCGCTATATCTCCTATCATTTTTACAACCTGAGCTGGGCGTCCGTCTACTAAAGCCATTTCATCGTTTCCAACATTTTCGGCTCTTAAAGCTACGGTTGCTTTTGTAATTTGAACTAATTTTGTATAAACTTTTTGAAACGCTTTAGGCATGAGCTATACTCCTTTCGGCAAATATTGATTCCATTTCAGCCGTATATTTTTTGTGTTCGTCTGATTGATAAACCGAATAATTCATTTGTTTAAAAGCGTTAATAAGTCTTCTAAAATAAGTTCCTACTTCGCTATAATCGTCAAATCTATAATCGGCTTCAACCACTTTCATTACTTGATTTAATAATTCTTTTTGTCTATCTATAGGGCAGTTTTTATCGACTTTATCAAAAGCGTCCTGTTGTAAAATAACAAAGTCAATAAGTTCGGCTTTCCATAATCTTTGGTGATATTCCAAAGGAACTGCATCGTCCCCAAGAATACTTATTTGGTCGCTCGCTTCCTGTCCTTTTCTCGCTATATCTTTCGCTTTAATAACTTTATCAGACCAGCCTTTTTCTATATTGCTGTCTGCAAATTCCACGAATTCTGGATATTCTATATATTTAGAATAAGAATCTAAAGGGTCAACCGCTGGGTATCTCTTACTATCCGCTCTCTTTTGAGATAAGGCATAGAAACATCTTGCAGCTTTTCTGGTAGATTCTGTTACAGGCTCTTTTAAGTTTCCACCTGCTGGAGATACAGTTCCTATAAATGTAATAGAACCCGTCTCGCCATTATTCAAATAAACGAATCCCGCTCTTGCATAAAAACTTGAAATAATAGCTGGCAAGTCAATAGGAAATGCGTCTTGTCCTGGCAATTCTTCAAGTCTGTTTGACATTTCTCTTAAAGCCTGCGCCCAACGAGAAGTTGAATCGGCAAGAAGAAGAACTTTAAGCCCCATTGAGCGATAATATTCTGCAACCGTCATTCCCACATAAACCGAAGCCTCGCGAGCCGCAACGGGCATATTTGAAGTATTACAAATAATTGTAGTTCTTTCCATCAAACTTCTTCCCGTTCTTGGGTCTATAAGCTCAGGAAATTCGGTAAATATTTCAACAACTTCATTAGCTCTCTCTCCGCAAGCAGTCATTATAATCAAATCGGCGTTTGCATTTGTTGCCAAAGCATGCTGTAAAACTGTTTTTCCCGCTCCAAAAGGTCCTGGAATAAAGCCCGTTCCTCCTTCGGTAATAGGGTTAAATGTGTCTATCGTTCTAACTCCCGTTTCTAACAATTTGAAAGGTCTCGGTTTTTCTCTAAAAGATTTAATTGCAAGTTTTACGGGCCAAGTTTGAACCATAGTCACTTCCGTTTTATCTCCATTATGAGATTTAACAATGGCAAGAACATCGGATAAACCGTAAGAACCAGCGGAAACAACAGTTTCTACAGTTCCCTTTCCTTCAAACTTAAAAGGAACCATTATTTTATGGTCAATCCATCCTTCCTTAATAGCTCCTATCCAATCTCCAGCTTGAACTTCGTCTCCAACTTTAGCTATAGGAGTAAAATCGTATCTTGCTTCTTTGTTTTCGGCTAGATTATTATACTTTCCTCTTTCTAAAAATACGCCTTGCAATTTATCAAGGTCGTTTTGTAATCCGTCAAAGTTTTTACCCAAAAGTCCAGGTCCTAATTCAATTTCAAGCATTGAACCCGTAAACTCTACGGAATTGCCTAATTTTACGCCTCTTGTCGACTCGAAAACCTGAGCGCTTGCGCTTGTCCCAGCGATTTTAATAACTTCCGCCATAAGTCTTGCCTCGCCGCATGACACATAGCATATTTCATTTTGAGAAACAGGTCCGTCAACCTCTATCGAAATTAGGTTTGATATTATAGCAGTTACTTTACCTTTAGTCATTTCAATCTCCTAATTAAATATACAAACTACATAGCAGACGCTTCGCTTTTCAAAGAATTTACAAGCGTCTGTAAATGTTTCTTACCTTCTTCTTCATTCCTTCCGTTAATACTAACGGCGTAGGTTAAATTTACATAATAAGCAAAAAGATTATCCGTAGTAAATGATTTTATAGAAGTCAATCTATCTAAAAATCCATTCACTAAAGAACATTCTACATTTTCTAAATTATAAGGGTCGGCTTTATCGGAAGAATTAAAAGTATCTATTATATTATTTATATACGGAATTTCTCTACCCAATCCAAAATCCGCCGCGCTTGATTTAGTCAACGATGATATTAAAGGATAATCTCCTATTAATTCTTTTGAAATTTCATCTCCGCTAAATCCTAAAGCTTTTCCGTTTAATGCCGCCAATATATTTTTCAAATTTCGCATGAATAAAGCATATTCTCTTATAAAAGCGTTTCCTGTTTGTATCATTTCTTCATAATATAAACTTAAAAGACTATTTTCTATATGCCTTATATTTTCCCATTCTGTATTTTTATTATCTTCTAAAAATTTAACCATATAATTAGGCAAATTTGAAAGATTAACATATTTTTGAATTTCTTCTTTAGAAAATATAGAAGGCTCTAAATGAACAAAATAAGGACTAAATAATCCTTTAGACAAAGCTATAGCGTTTACCAAATTTTTATTGTCATTTTGATAGATAAAATAATTAAATAAATTTATATCTTTATCGCTCAAATTAGACAATATATTTTGAGTAATTTCATTAATATCATATTTAGCCTTTGAATCTGAAAGTTTAACTTCAGGCAAGCCAGATATAAGATAATAATATGAACCCATGCTTTTTAATCCTCTTACTTGCTAAAAACTACTTCTTCCGTTTTTGCTTTTATGAAATCGCTGAAAAATTCAACGAAATCTTCATCCGTAAATTGCATTTTATAATTTCCGCCATCTGGCACGATTCTAAATCCGTTAGAAAGTTTTTTATCAAAATTAATCGTGGCATTTTTAATAGCGCTTTTTATAGATTTTTCAAATGCGGAATCTATATCGCCTTTTTTAGATTCTGGAAAATAAACGGCAACATCTCCCGAAGAAACATCCCATTTTTTTACAACTTCAAGAATCAAATCTTTCAAAAAATTAGTGTCGGCAAAAGCGCCTTTTAAACCGTCTTCCAATACGGAAGCGCTAACCAATTCTTTAATTTTTTGCTTTAATACGCTTATTGATTGCTCGCCAGCCATACGAACATCTGTTATAGTGTTTTTTTTCAATTCTTCAGCTTTTCTTTCGGCTTCTTTAATAATTTCTTCCGATTTAGCTTCAGCGTCTTTTAATATTTTGTGGGCTTCGCTTTTAGCGTTTGAAATAATTTCTTCTGCTTTCTTATTAGACTTCTCAACGCCATCTTGATATACGCGTTCAAGAA
>ULSX01023660.1_pt1 | contig 9047 bp, 8 predicted proteins | sample 1957031 | NCBI WGS metagenome assembly ULSX01 (sample SAMEA4835718, study PRJEB28245) | human gut metagenome | biome: gut microbiome; material: fecal sample | place: Denmark | collected 2008 | reverse complement strand
ATCCATTATATCAGCCTTTATCTATCAATATACTGATATTTATGTTTACAAAAATAATAAAAAGAAATGAAACTGGCAAGCTTTCAAAAGATTATTTTCTATCTTTCTGTTTTTCTTCTGGAAAGAAAGAAAAAACTAAAAAAGACTAAGATTCAATCACATTTCTTAGCTTTTTCTTGCCTACTTCAGAAAAAAACGTATTTTTGCCACAGAAATATACAAACATCAAAATAATAGGAGGATATGAATATGGCAAGACCAATAAGAGAACCCCCAATTCTAATGGGTAAAGATGCTGAACGCTTCGTTAAAGAAATGAAGCGAGTGGAAAGTTTGACTCCTGATCAGAGGAGAGCTAATCGAGAGAAACTGCATGCAGAAGTTGAAGAAATCAACAAAAAATGGAATCTAACATATAATGCACTTTTAGGATGAATATTTATCGTTTTGATTCAGATAGGAACGATGACAACAAGTACACTAGAGCCATGTACTTCGACATGCTCGAATTATAAACAAAGACCTCAGGTGCAGGCATCAAGTATCGGATACCTACAACTGAGGTTTCTAGATTACCACAAAACAGGAAAAAATGAGATTAAACGTCTATTTAATTTAACCTCCATTTACCTTGTTTTCCGTGGCAGAGTATAGGATTTCCATCATTTCGTTAGCTATTTTATGGTCAGCAATTCGCATGACATTATTTGTTTCCGAGTTATAGCCAAAGAAGTTGATATTTCCATACCAGACAATAGCCTTGTCTATGACAGCACATTGTAGCGTTTGTTCCTTGTTGCAAACCACATCCATTCCAGCATTTGACAGTTCTATCTCATTAGCCCCTTCCTCTTTAACATGTACAACCACAGAAACCCCATCATGAAGAAGGTTTGCGAGTGCAGACATGATAGAGGGTTTATATTTGAACTTCACTTTTGGCACTGCGATAACAACAGAATGTTTGGCTTTTGCCAAATCTTTTCGGAATGCCGCTTCGTAATTGTTTTGCTCATATATCAATTCTTGGGATTTTTTATCTGGTGCTGGTGATGTCACATTCTTTCCATATCCAGCTCTAGCATATCCTTTCAGTCGTTTACGATACATTGAGTCGCAAAGTGGAACACGAATATCCACATAATCATAAATGCACACTTCGCTCTTTCCTTTATATTCTCTATGTAAACGCCCTGCATATTGCTCCACGTTTCCTTTCCAGGCTATAGGCATAGTAAGGAACAGGGTATCAAGGCGAGGATAATCGAAGCCCTCCCCTACATACTTTCCTGTAGCCACAATCACAAGTGATTCTGATGTAGGTATTGACTGTAGTTTTTGTAATGCAAGACGTTTTTCTTTAGCAGAATCCGCACCAATGAGTTGTATAACATGATCAGCAAAAGGCATTAGCATTTGTGCCAACACCTTGACATGAGCTGTACGAGTTGTCAGCACTAAAGGTGTTCGTCCTTTTTGAATCGCAGCCTTGACATCCTCCATAACAAACTCATTTCTAACCTTATCCTCGGATAACTCTTGCGTTATTTGAACATAAGTCTTGCGGTCTGATGTAATGCTTCGGAACGAGGTAAACCTTGGAATCAGCAGGCGTTTGAATCCTTGATTTTCCATTTGGTTCTTGGCATCAGATGTGAATCTTATCTTTCCGCATTGCATAAAGATAATAGGTTGATGCCCATCTTTTCTGATTGGAGTTGCGGTCAAACCATAAACAAAAGTAGCAGTCACTTGTCGAAGAACCAGCTCGAAGCTGACTGAAGACACATGGTGACATTCATCGACTATCACCATACCGTAATCCACGACAAAAGGCTTTACTTCGCCTTCACTCAAACAAGATTGTATCAAAGCAATATCAATTATGCCATGCAGCGAGTTCTTGCCTGCGTATAAGCAACCAATGGCGGAAGTTTTCTTTTTCCTGCCTCGTTTTGTTTCAGGCTCTTCTATTGTTTCATCAATCTTAAGAAACGATTCCAACCGCTCCTTCCATTGCTCAAGCAATGCCTTGTTGTGAACAAGTATTAGTGTATTGACCTTTCTCTTTGCTATCATTCCGATGGCAAACACGGTCTTTCCAAACGCTGTTGTTGCTGATAGTGTTCCGACATTATGCCCAGCAAAAGCTTCCATTGCCTTTTGCTGTTCTTCTCGAAGACCTCCTCTGAATGTAACCTTTATACTACGCCCATGGTTAGTCTTGTCTGAAATCAAAACCTTAACATTATGCTGGGTTAGGATGGCACGAACCGCATCCTCACAACCACGAGGAAGAACAAGATAGTCGTCTGTTATTTCCGAACACGAAATGATACGTGGAATATTATACGTAGACAGGCGCATCCCTTGCTTCTCATAAAATTCAGGATTACGGAAAGCAGCCATGCGCTTGAAAACGTTCACGCATTTGGCAGACAGACTTGTCAAAGGTATATATAGCATGTTAGCTCTTGTCAGCACTATTTCCTTTGGATAACAGTCTGTTTGCGTCATATCCATTTTAGGTGTTTCCCAAGGCTTTTCCTCACTAGTCTTCGAGAGTTCGCCCAATGTTGGCACAGTATGCAGCCGTAACAACATATCAAGTTCTACCTCCGACAACTTACGAATTTGTGATAACAATTCCCATTGGTCAGCATACGCATTGAAATCTTCATCAACGAATACACTGTTTCCTTTGCGTCGAACCATCCCCTGCAATGGTAAGGCTACAAGATTGCCAAGACTACCTTCGGGCAAGGTGTCTTGGTTAGGAAAGAACCGGTCGTATGACTTGAAAGAAAGATGGACATCACTATTCATCGCCTCTGTAAGAATGGCATTTCCTAACTTTCGTGCCTTGAAAGCAGTTATTGGCATATCAAAGAATATCCACACATGAGCTCCATTGCCAGAACGTGAGCGCTCGATGTAACAAGGCACATTCCAAGTTTTGCAAACATTTACAAAAGAAAGCACATCATTCTTGTAGCCATGTTCACAGCTTTTGTCATCAAAGTCTGTGCAAAGAAAACAGCAAGTATTGTCCTTTCGTATTGGATAAAGTCCAATAACATCACGTCCCCATACATCCTTTCCAGCAAGATGATTGAAAACGTCATTGTATGTCAAAGGAGCGAACTGCCTGTTGGGACAATCCGCACACTTATATTTTCGTTTATCGCAAAATTCTCGATTCCATTCTCTCGTGCATACAGGCTGATAGCCAGACTTTTGGGTCGTACTACTATACCAACGCTTAGCAAAAACATCATCACGACCTTGGAATACACTTTGAAATATAGAAACCTTTTCTTGTAAAGAGAATTGGCATATAGAAACTGATGCTGCTTCTATACGATTAGAGTTATAAGTCTTTGATTCTAAACTTTCATATTCTATCCCATTCTTGTCAAGAATCGCTTTAAGTCTGGCATTTTCTTTTTCCAATTCTTGAATTCTTAGGGCAAGAGCACTTACATCCCTTGCGTCCATAAAGGTTCGCTCTCCCATCCATTCGGAAATCCAAGAGCTGCCAGATTTATCTCCGGATAATTGGAAAATAGCGTTTGTATCTTGACTAACATATCATTGTTAGGCGATATAAAATCAAGAAAATACTTGATGATACAGATTGTGAAATATACTCTTTGAGGGTTTGAAGGCTGTGTAATCCAAGAATGTGCAATCCTTCTTGGAGATACAGGCATAATAGAACTTACCTTGTTCCACACTCTTGAATGGTGGCAACAAGCATTTCTCAACAATGTCAAAGATGTTATCCAAGATTCCAAGACTATAGGTTGCAAACCAAAATAGTGAGAAATGCGCTTACGTATCTTGTCTGCTTTCAGATTACGATAAACCATGTTCACATTACCCATTGTCAGCAACTCGCCCAAAATCCATGATGGAGGATATGGGTCACAATAGCAGTTTTTGAAATGCTTAATGAACTCTTCTGTTGATTTTGCGTATTCCTTATCAATGGTGTTCTTTGTATCTTGGAAAGTTCTTTGGTTGGCAAAATGAACCGAATTAGTCAGCCAATAAATATCCCCAGTTATCTGCACAGGAATATTCATAATAGCCCGACGAATGGCTATCTCAACTTTTTCAATTTCATTGAGAAGAAACATACGCAACTTTTTGTCGAAGCGATAAAGATTCAGCACTTGCTGAAAAGTTGTTTCTTCTTTATACTGATGGGATTCTTTTGGAACTTTCAAGAATGGATACATATAAGCAGAAAGACGATAGTACCCGATACTCTCCAAATATCGTACCGCTTTGGTTTCATCAGAAATGATAAGCCCACGACTTTCCAACAGAGCCACCAAATCCGTCTCTGCCATATAATGTTTTGTGAAGTGCGGTAATCTTTCCATTAGAGTATTTTGAGAATAAACGTATACATACAAAAAAGCCCCACGCATTTGAGCATCGTTGAGAGGCTTGGTGGGAACTGACGCTGCAAAGATACGAATAATTATTGATAATACAAACTTTTTAGCAAGAAAAATCACGCAAAAGTGGATTTCTTTGATATATTTGTATTTAATAATGTTAAATCAGACTATAAAATCAAATTTTACCAGCCAAATAAAGTGGTTTTCAAGATAAAAGTGTTACCTTTGTAACGTCAATACCCATACCGGAAGCCCCGATGGGCAGAGGTTGGGCAGACATATATACATATAAGGCGTAACTGTACGCTTTGGTTTTGACGCAGTAAGAATCTGGCAGTTCGAGCAAAGTTGTCAAGAACAAAGCAACGGGAACGCCTCATGAGGTGTATTGTATACAGCTCTCATTGGCTTCGAGCGATTTTGTCGTTCGTTGTCAATAGTGCTTTCTATATACGTACACAGGCGTGGGGCTTTCGGCGTTGCTCGTTTCGACAACTTGGGCGATGCCAGAGCCTTTACTGCGTGGAACGAGTGACAGAACTGGCTCCACGTTTTCATGTATATATACCAACCATTTGTTAATCATGCCAATATGGTAGCCGTTGGCAAAAAAGAAGAAAAGTTGGTATGAGTAGTATAAAAGTTCCAATCACAAAGACGGATAAAGAAGGATTTCAAGTTATAATAGACTTGAATTTATATAGCGAAAAGGCTATAATAGCTACAATTTACAGATACACAGACAAGTTCTTTGTTTATCAGAACACGATGCCAAGCAATGACAAACAAGTCTGTGTGATTTTTGAATCAAAAGACGGTGGACTTGAAGAAAATATCGTCAAGCAATTCTGCAATGACTTGATTGACCAACAACTTCGTGAGTTTACTACGGAAAAGTATGGTCATATTCGGGATTTAATCGTTGAGGAAGCATTTAAGCCAGTCAGCCGATGAGACATTTTTTTATTTTCTTCGTGACATTCCTGCTAACGTCACTCTCTTACGATGACAATTCTGAAACTATAGTACAGATAGAGAAAAGCGAACAAGATATAATAGAAATGGCAAAACGCCCTTTGGTACTTCAAAAAGCCTCATTTTCTTTTGCGCCATTATTGAAGTCATGCCACTCTTCTCACTACTCTCATCGGTCGCATGTGTCACACAGGTCTCACTATTCTTCAAGATAGAACAATGAATAATACTTATACAATACTTCCATTTCGCTTCGCTCGATTTAACGAAGAAGAATATCTTCTATCGAATGATGTAGGAGAATATATTTTCCTAAAGAATGACGACTTTCACAAATTCGTCAATGGAGAACTTGACCCTACAAGTGACTTATTCTATGATATAGAGTCAAAGCAAATAGTCACAACAGACAAGGTTGAAGATGTTATAAAAATGTTAGCAACCAAATTCCGCACAAAGAAGAGTATCTTGGAGGATTTCACTTCTTTGCACATGGTTGTGCCAACTTTGCGTTGTAATTCAAGCTGCATTTATTGTCAGGTAAAAAGACATGAAAGTACTGACCATTCTGCAGATATGACAAAGAAAACTGCAAAAAATATTGTCAAGACAATTTTCATGTCTCCTTCTCCTTGCATCAAAATAGAGTTTCAGGGCGGTGACCCATCTACCGATTTTGAAATGGTGAAGTATATCATAGAAGAAGCTGAATGGCAAAACTTATTCAAGAAACGTGAATTAGAATTTGTCATCTGCACCAATCTTACTTTGCTCAACGAGAAGATGGTCAAGTACCTAAAAAAGCATAATTGTATGATTTCTACATCTTTGGATGGCCCAAAAGATTTGCATGACACAAACAGACCTCTCCAGAATAAAAGTCTTGACCACCATGCTATCTTTGAGAAAAATCTACAGATGATTCGTGGTATTTGGGGAGATGATGAATGTGCATCCGCTTTAATGACAACTTCAAAGTATAGCCTCGGAAGATTCAAAGACATCATAGATGAATACATCAGATTAGGTTTCCATAATATCTTTCTAAGGGCATTAAACCCTTATGGTTTTGCAAAACAGCATAAGGACAAGATAGCCTATCCGATAGAAGATTTTGTAAAAAACTACAAAGAGGGGTTGGACTATATCATAGAACTCAACAAGAAAGGAACATTTTTTGTTGAGGGGTATGCAGCCTTGCTTCTTCGCAGGATACTGACTCCTTTTGCAACAGGCTTTGTTGACTTGCAATCTCCTGCAGGTGTTGGCATAGCTGGAGCAATATATGATTATGATGGCAGCGTGTACGTTGCTGACGAAGGAAGAATGATGGCTCGATTCAAAAACTATTATTTCAGACTTGGCAATGTAAATGAAGATTCATACCAATGCATGTTCAATGGAGAAAAACTGCATGAGATAATCAGTAATGCTTGTAATGAATGCTTGCCGGAGTGCGCAGAATGCGTATTCCAACCTTACTGTGGTGCAGACCCAGTAAGAAACATGTCAGAGCAAGGAGATATGGTTGGTCATCGTCCTACAAACGAGATGTGTAAGAAGAATAAAGCCATTATGCATTATCTCTTTGAACTTCTTCAAAGACATGATCCCGAGATAAATAGAATATTTTGGTCTTGGATAAAATAGTGAGATATGAAACAATTAAATTCGTTATACAACTCTAACGCACAGGAACTTCTTGGACGAGTAACACTTAGCGGTAAAAATATATTTAACCGTTCAGCATATATCCTTGTGACCAATGAGCAGAATACGCCTAAAGGTTACAAGGCTATCATTTCAGCACATGATTTCTCAGACAAGATATCTACACCACGTATAAAAGTTGACAACATTTCTGACTTCAACGAAGGTGATGTGATAAACATATCCCCTAATGGAGAGGTGTGTTTTCTATATGAAATCAATTCTGCATCCAATGCAATCTTTGCTACTGCTCGTTGCAATCATCGCTGTATCATGTGTCCTCAACCTCCAGTGCAGCAAGAGAAGGACAGAACTGATTTTAATCTGAATTTGATTAAACTGTTCGATAAGAATACACAAGAAGTCGGAATTACTGGTGGTGAGCCAACTATGATTGGTGACAGATTATTTGAGATTATACGCCAAATAAAAAAATCATGTCCTAAAGCTGCCATAAGCATACTATCCAATGGAGTGAAATTTGCTGATATTGACTACGCTGCAAAGTTAGCAGCTTGCAACCATCATGATTTACAAATAGACATTCCTATCTTTTCAGATATAGCTTCTATCCATAATCATATAGTAGGAGCTAAGACGTTTTACAAAACGGTTCAAGGTTTGTATAATTTGGCACAGTTCGGACAACAGATAGGCTTGAGGGTGGTTATCCACAAACAGACCTATAAGAGATTGCCACAGTTGGCTGATTATATCTATCATAATTTCCCATTTGTCACACAGGTAGCTTTTATGCAGATGGAAACAACAGGGTTGGCAGAGACGAATTTAAAAGACTTGTGGATAGATCCATATAGCTATAATAATGAGCTGAGAGAAGCTGTACTCCTTTTGAACGACAGAGGTATAACGACTTATATCTACAATGCTCAATTATGTGTGCTTCCACCAGAATTGCGTCCATTTGCAAAGCAATCAATTAGCGAATGGAAAGATGTCTATCTTCCAGTTTGCGACGGATGTGTTCTTAAAAATGAATGTGGAGGTTTCTTCTCGACAAATAAAAATAACATAAGTACACATATCCACAAAATAGAATGTACAAATTCATGTACAGAGTGAATTATTAACAATATTGTCAAATTAAAAAACGGAGGTATCAATGAAGAGACTAATGTTTTTGCTTGTTTCGGCATTTATCGCTACAACGAGTTATTGCGCCAACGTTTCTGATAACATCATGAACGTATTGGGCAATAATGACGAAACAACACAAATTGAGAAGCAGAAGAACCAGCCTTTGGTTTTGCAGAAAGCCATTGACATGGTAAAGAGTTCTCTTGCGGGTCACTATTCGCATAGTTCTCATTCTTCACACAGTTCTCACAGCTCGCATAGCTCACACTCGTCTCACTATTCAAGTCGTTACTAAGGATAGTGATTCGCAAGATTATTGCGAGCTGTAAAAAAAATTAGGAGGGGCGCATTCAAAATGCGCTCCTCCCTTAAAATATCTATCTACCAAAAACTTCCCTCCTCATTGACTTCATCATCTTTGTTGATTATTACACACATCGTCTTATCCCTTCTATCTCAGCAGATATTTCGCAACCAAATCCATGAGCATCGATTTAGAAAGATTTGACAATCCCGTCTCTTGAATCGTAGCATATTCGGGCTTGTTCTTTCCGATAATAAACTTACAGTCTCGCCCATCTATGCTTGCATACAAATGGAAGTTGCCTTTGTAAGCCTGCTCTATGCGAACATCAGTACAACTTTTGCCATCTATCTCAAAAGAAGAAGAAGAACTGTTGTCTTTATCCTCCACCCCCCCATGAAACGAGATGAGCATTTATCGCTGACTCTATGGAACTGATCCACCTATCATCGTTTTGTATGACGAATTCTCTGTGCCCTTTTCTCATCCCTTCTCATCAGATAAGGTGAAGGGGGCAGCTCTGGAAGCACATCATTGATGGCATCAAT
>ULSX01031413.1_pt1 | contig 9182 bp, 5 predicted proteins | sample 1957031 | NCBI WGS metagenome assembly ULSX01 (sample SAMEA4835718, study PRJEB28245) | human gut metagenome | biome: gut microbiome; material: fecal sample | place: Denmark | collected 2008 | reverse complement strand
CGGTTGAATCGCTCGAGAGCTGCGGCGCGGAGGTTCAGAAGGGCAACGCGCCCGAGGAGAGAAAGCTCCAGAGACTTTTCAGAAACAAAGAAGCCTGCCTGATGATAAAACGCTGCAACGACTTCGGCGCGGGCGGCGTATCGGTTGCTATAGGCGAGCTTGCGGACGGACTTGAGATAGACCTCAACGCAGTGCCGAAAAAATACGAGGGTCTCGACGGCACGGAGCTTGCGATAAGCGAGAGCCAGGAGCGCATGGCGGTTGTTGTTGAGCCGCACAATGTTGACGCTTTCCTCGCGCTGGCTAATAAAGAAAATCTCCAGGCAGTGCCCGTGGCAAAGGTTCAGGCTGACCCGAGACTCGTCATGAACTGGAACGGCAAAAAGATAGTCGATATCAGCCGCGAATTTCTGAATTCCAACGGCGCCGACAAGCATATAGACATCACCCCCGAGGCTCCCGCACTCAAAGAGAAGGAAATCTCCGGCTCGTTTGCGGAGAATTACTCGGCACTCGCATCGGATTTAAACATCTGCTCGAAGCGCGGACTTTCCGAGCGTTTCGACTCAACGATAGGCGCGGGCACGGTGCTCATGCCGTTCGGCGGAAAGCATCAGCTGACGCCCATTCAGGCGATGGTGCAGAAAATATCCGTCGAGAAGAAGCACACCGACGACTGCTCGCTCATGGCGTTCGGCTACAATCCGTTTATAACCGAGCAGAGCCCTTATCACGGCGCGTACCTCGCGGTTATAGAGTCGGTCTGCAAGCTCATCGCCTCGGGCGCAGAGTTCAAAGATGTTTATCTCACATTCCAGGAATATTTTGAGCGTCCCGGCAGGGACGGCAATCGCTGGGGTCAGCCTTTGGCGGCGCTCCTCGGCGCGTTCAAGGCGCAGATGGAGCTCGGCATCGGCTCTATAGGCGGCAAGGACTCGATGAGCGGCTCGTTTGAAAATCTCGATGTCCCGCCGACCCTCGTCTCGTTCGCCGTGACAACGGAAAAGACCTCTTCAATAGTCTCGCCCGAGTTCAAATCGGCGGGTCACAAAGTTGTTTTCATCGCGCCGAAGAAAGACGAAAACGGTCTGCCGAAGACCGACTCGCTAATAGATGTGTTCTCCCGCGTCACCGGGCTTCTTCGCTCGGGCAAGGCAGTCGCCTGCTACACCCCCGGCATGGGCGGCATAGCGGAGGCAGTCATGAAGATGGCGTTCGGCAACGGCATCGGCTTTGAATACAGCAAAGATATCACGCTCGAAAAGATATTCGGACTCAGCTACGCGGGCTTCATTCTCGAACTCGCAAACGGCGCAGAAGAAACAGGCACGCTTCTCGGTCACACGAACGACAGCGGCTGCATCAGCCTTAACGGCGAGAGCATCGCGCTTTCAAAGCTTCTCGGAATATACGAGAACAAGCTCGAAAGCGTCTACAGCTGCAATATCAAAAACGCAGGCAAGGGTGCTGAGAACTTCTCATATGAAACTGTTGAGCGCAAAGCTCCCGCGATAAAAGTTGCAAAACCGCGCGTGCTCATTCCGGCGTTCCCCGGCACGAACTGCGAATACGACAGCGCAAAGGCAGTCCGCGACGCGGGCGCAGAGCCGGAGATAATTGTTATAAACAACCTCAGCGCGGACGGCATCAGCCGCAGCGTCGAAAAATTCGCGGACGAGCTTCGCTCCTCGCAGATGATATTTATCCCCGGCGGCTTCTCCGGCGGCGACGAGCCGGACGGCAGCGGAAAGTTTATCACGGCATTCTTCAGAAACGCCGCGATAAAAGAGGGCGTCACCGACCTGCTTGAAAACAGGGACGGACTCATGTGCGGAATCTGCAACGGCTTCCAGGCGCTGATAAAGCTCGGACTCGTCCCCTACGGCAAGATAATCGACACGGACGAAAATTGCCCGACGCTCACCTTCAACACCATCGCGCGCCACCAGTCGCGAATAGTGCGCACCCGCATTTCTTCGAACAAATCGCCGTGGCTCGCGCTGACTCAGGTCGGTGACATATATTCCGTGCCGATCTCGCACGGCGAGGGCCGTTTCCTCGCAAGCGACGAGCTCATAGCCAAGCTCGCCGCGAACGGACAGATAGCCACGCAGTATGTTGATCTTGACGGCAACGCTTCAAATGATATACACTTCAACCCCAACGACTCCGTCTGCGCTATCGAGGGCATCACATCGCCCGACGGCAGAGTCTTCGGAAAAATGGGACACAGCGAAAGAATCGGAAAAGGTCTTTACAAAAATGTCCCGGGAGATTATAATATTCGTATGTTTGAAGCAGCTGTTAAATATTTTAAATGATGACAAGGAGAATGGAGCATGGCCTATTTATCCGACATTGAAATTGCGCAGCGCTGCAAACCCGAGCACATCGGCGTTATCGCAAAGCGCGCCCATGTTGACGAAAAGTACATCGAGCAATACGGAAACTACAAGGCGAAAATAGACCTGTCCCTGCTCTCGGAGACGAAGCGGGAAAACGGAAAGCTGATTCTTGTCACCGCCATAACCCCGACCCCCGCGGGCGAGGGCAAGACCACGACGACGATAGGCCTCGCAGACGGACTGCGCCGGATAGGCAAGGATGTCACGGTCCCCCTGCGCGAGCCGAGCCTCGGCCCGGTTTTCGGAGTCAAGGGCGGAGCCGCCGGCGGCGGATATGCGCAGGTGGTTCCCATGGAGGATATCAACCTCCACTTCACCGGCGACTTCCACGCGATAGGCGCGGCGAACAACCTGCTTGCCGCGATGCTCGACAATCACATTCAGCAGGGCAACGCCCTGGGCATAGATGTCCGCAAGATAACATGGAAACGCTGCGTTGACATGAACGACCGCCAGCTTCGATTTATCGTCGACGGCATGGGCGGCAAGGCGAACGGTATGCCCCGCGAGGACGGATTTGACATAACCGTCGCGAGCGAGATAATGGCTGTGCTCTGCCTTTCAAGCTCGATAACCGACCTCAAAGCGAGGCTCTCGCGCATGATCGTCGGCTACACCTACGACGACAAGCCCGTGACCTGCGGCGAGCTCAAGGCGGCCGGCGCGATGACCGCGCTTTTGAAAGACGCCCTGAAGCCCAACCTTGTCCAGACCCTTGAGGGCACGCCTGCGTTCGTCCACGGCGGACCGTTCGCGAACATAGCGCACGGCTGCAACTCCGTCATGGCGACTAAGATGGCGCTCAAGATGGGCGATTATACCGTCACCGAAGCTGGATTCGGCGCAGATCTCGGTGCCGAAAAGTTCCTCGATATAAAGTGCCGCATGGCGGGACTTGCGCCCGACGCGGTGGTCGTTGTTGCCACTGTCCGCGCGCTCAAGATGCACGGCGGGCTCGACAAAAAGGAGCTTGCGGTTGAAGATATCGGCGCGCTCGAAAGAGGTATACCGAACCTCCTGCGCCATGTTTCCAACATCAAAAATGTCTATAAACTCCCCTGCGTCGTTGCGGTCAACAGATTCCCGACCGACACCGACGCCGAGATAGATTTCATCATCGCAAAATGCCGCGAGCTCGGGGTCAACACCGTGCTCTCCACCGTGTGGGCTGAGGGCGGCAAGGGCGGCGAAGCGCTCGCGCGCGAAGTAGTCCGCCTGTGTGAAGAGGAAAAGGGCGATTTCACTTTCGCCTACGAAGATGAGCTTTCGATCGAGGAGAAGATCGAAGCCGTTGTCAGAAAAGTCTACGGTGGCGACGGAATAACCGTCATGCCCAATGCCAAAAAGCAGATAGCCCAGCTTGAAGCTCTCGGTTTTAGCAAATGCCCCGTATGCATAGCAAAGACCCAGTACAGCTTTTCGGATGACCCGACAAAGCTCGGCGCGCCCGAGCACTTTACTGTGACGGTAAAAAATGTCAAGGTCTCCGCAGGCGCGGGATTCATCGTTGTTCTGACCGGCGACATTCTAACCATGCCCGGACTGCCGAAGGTTCCCGCCGCAGAAAAAATCGACGTTGATGAAAGCGGCAGAATAACAGGTCTGTTCTGAGATAATAATTCCGCTCGGAGAAAAAACTCTGCCGAGCGGAGTTTCTATAAATATCGGAGGTAATAAAATGGCTTATTATTTCAACGAAGTATCGCATACCTTTAATGAGTATCTGCTCGTCCCCGGCTATTCGTCGAGCGAGTGCGTGCCCGCGAATGTGTCGCTCAAGACGCCCCTTGTCAAGTACAAAAAGGGTGAGGAGCCCGCGATTTCGCTCAACATTCCGCTGACTTCCGCCATTATGCAGTCCGTCTCCGGCGAGAGACTCGCCGTGGCGCTCGCAAAGGAGGGCGGCGTATCGTTCATCTTCGGCTCGCAGAGCATAGAGGACGAGGCGGCAATGGTCGCAAGAGCGAAGAATTTCAAGGCGGGCTTCGTCATCAGTGACTCGAACATCACTCCCGACGCCACTCTCAACGACGTCATCGCGCTCAAGGAGAGAAACGGCCATTCCACTATCGCTGTGACCGAGGACGGCTCGGCTAACGGCAGGCTTGTCGGCATAGTTACGAGCAGAGACTACCGCGTCAGCCGCATGACCGGAGACGAAAAGGTTTCGTCTTTCATGACTCCCCTCGAAAAGCTCGTCACCGCCCTCGACAGCACCACCCTCAAGGAAGCAAACGACATAATCTGGGACAACAAGCTCAACTCCCTGCCCATAGTCGACTCCGAGGGCAATCTCAGATATTTTGTTTTCCGCAAGGACTACGACGCCCATAAGGACAACCCCAACGAGCTTCTCGACGCCGACAAGCGCTACGTCGTCGGCGCGGGCATCAATACAAGAGATTACGCAGAGCGTGTTCCCGCACTTGTCGAGGCGGGCGCAGACGTGCTCTGCATCGACTCCTCCGAGGGCTTCTCGGAGTGGCAGTCCCGCACACTCGCATGGGTCAGAGAGCACTACGGCGACAGCGTCAAGGTCGGCGCGGGCAACGTAGTTGACAGAGAGGGCTTCCTCTTCCTCGCCGAGGCGGGTGCGGACTTCATAAAGGTCGGCATCGGCGGCGGCTCGATATGCATCACCCGCGAGACAAAGGGTATCGGCAGAGGTCAGGCGTCGGCTCTTATCGATGTCTGCAAGGCAAGAGACGAATATTTCGAGAGAACGGGCGTATATATCCCCGTCTGCTCCGACGGCGGCATCGTCTACGACCACCACATGACCCTCGCGCTTGCAATGGGCGCGGACTTCCTGATGCTTGGCCGCTACTTCGCGCGCTTTGACGAGAGCCCGACAAACAAGATTTCACTCAAGGGCACTTACTACAAAGAGTACTGGGGCGAGGGCTCCAACCGCGCAAGGAACTGGCAGCGCTACGACCTCGGCGGTGACAAAAAGCTGTCGTTCGAGGAGGGCGTTGACTCCTATGTTCCCTATGCCGGCAGCCTCAAGGACAACGTCACGCTCTCGCTGAGCAAAGTCAAATCCACCATGTGCAACTGCGGCGCGCTCACCATCCCCGAGCTGCAGCAGAAAGCGAAGCTGACCCTTGTCTCCGCAACGAGCATTGTTGAGGGCGGCGCGCACGACGTCGTGCAGAAAGAGACCTACTCCGACCTGAAAAAATAAGCCTGATTCTTTACGGCAGGGCGCGGTGAAAACCGTTCCCTGCCTTTGAATTTAGGCAAATTTACTTGCACAATCACCAATAAATGAAAAATTACGGCGCAAAAGGCTGTTGAATCCGCCGTTTTTGCCAAAATAATTCACAAACTGTTGACACGCCGAAAATGCAATGCTATAATACAGACAATTTAAGACAGCACTTGATAGAGGATGCGAACAAGAAGAGTATCCAGCAGCAACGCCGGCAAGCGGCAGCTGGGGAAAGGCAAGTTCGCCGAAGTTCTATCGCGGTTGCCGCCGCGGTAATGCTGGGCCCTCGCCGAACAGGCGACGGACTGTCACATGACTTATGTGGAGCGCTATCATCGGTTTTTCTGCACATATAGCAGCATATACAAAGCCTGTGATACCTCTTCGGGTCGCAGGCTTATTTAATTTTTTCCAGGAGATGGTACTAATGAACAGAACGAAGAGAATTGTGGCCGCCATTCTGGCTATTGCCATGTGCGCAGTATTATTTGCAGGCTGCGGCACGAAAACCGAAAGTGCCAAGACCGGCGTTGAAGACGGCGTTCTGACCGTTGCTATGGAGTGCGCATACGCTCCCTACAACTGGACTCAGAGCGATGATTCCAACGGCGCTGTCCCGATAAAGGATTCCAGCGACTACGCCAACGGATACGATATCATGATGGCTAAGAAGATATGCGAAGCAAACGGCTGGAAGCTTGAAGTTGTCCGCCTCGACTGGGATTCACTTGTTCCTGCAGTCCAGACCGGCAAGGTTGACGCCGTTATCGCAGGTCAGTCGATGACCGAAGAGCGTATGCAGCAGGTCGATTTCGCAGGTCCCTACCTCTATGCGAGCATCGTCTGCATGACAAAGCAGAACAGCAAGTATGCAAACGCTACCTCCCTTGCTGACCTCGCAGGTGCAAAGTGCACCTCCCAGCTCGGAACCATTTGGTATACGACCTGCCTTCCGCAGATAAATGGTGCTCTTATCCAGACCGCACAGGAGACCGCTCCCTCGATGCTCATGGCTCTTGAGACCGGCGCTGTCGACTTCATCTGCACCGATATGCCCACCGCTCAGGGCGCGCTCATCGCTTACAGCGATCTGAAGATCCTCGACCTCCCCGAAAATGCTTTCAAGGTTGACGAGGGCGACATCAACATCGGCATCTCTGTCAAGAAGGGCAACACCGAGCTCAAGGACAAGATCAACTCCGCCCTTGCAGGCATGACCGCAGACGACTTCAACAAGATAATGAACGAGGCTACCAAGATTCAGCCCCTTTCAAAGTAATCAACAATAATCAGAACGGAGATAACAAGATATGAACAAGCTTGCCGAGCTGTGGAGCGACATAGTCCAGTGCTGGAGCGATAGCTCAATGCAGTATCTGACCGGTGCGCTCAAGACAATAGAGCTCGCTGTTATAGCGACAATCATAGGCTGCCTCATCGGCCTTGTCTGCGGAATAATTCAGACTATTCCGTGCGGCAAAAAAGACAATATCGTAAAGCGGGTCATCCTCGGCATAGTCAAGGCTATAGTGCGTATCTACGTCGAAGTTTTCAGAGGCACGCCGATGATAATCCAGGCGATATTCATCTTCTACGCCCTGCCCTACTTCTCGAACGGTGCGATAAACCTTGAACCGACTTTCGCGGCATATCTCGTTGTCTCCATCAACACCGGAGCATATATGGCAGAGACCGTCCGCGGCGGTATAATGTCGATAGACGTCGGTCAAACGGAGGGCGCAATGTCCATAGGCATGAACCACTTCAAGACCATGCTCTATGTCATTCTTCCGCAGACCATACGCAATATCATCCCGCAGATAGGCAACAACCTCATAATCAACATCAAGGATACTTCCGTCATGTTCGTTATCGGCTACGCCGAGCTCTTCGCGGCTCACAAGGCTATCGTCGGCGCAAAGTATGTCTACTTCCCGTCGGCAGTTATAACGCTGACTATCTACCTGATAATGACGGTCATCTGCTCGCTTATCCTCAGACTGTGGGAGAAGAAGCTTGACGGTCCGGAGAACTTCGATCTCTCGACCACCGACACTCTCGCCCACACCAGCGGAATGTACACATTTGTCAAAAAGGCCAAGAAGAAGGAGGGAAGATAATGTCAGAGCCTATTTTACAGATAAATCATCTTTCAAAGACCTTCGGCAGCCACGAAGTTCTGCGCGACATTGACTTTTCGGTCAATCCCGGCGATGTCACGAGCATCATCGGCGCGTCCGGCTCGGGCAAATCAACTTTGCTCCGCTGCATAAACCTCCTTGAGACTCCGACCTCCGGCGAGATACTCTATCACGGCACGAACATCGACAATATAAAAGGCGGCGCGAGCGCATACCGTTCGCACGTCGGCATGGTGTTCCAGTCGTTCAATCTTTTCAACAACATGACTGCTCTCAAGAACTGCATGATCGGTCAGACGAAGGTTCTCAAGAAGTCCAGAGCCGAAGCCAAGGCTTCCGCACTGCATTATCTTGAAAAGGTCGGCATGGCGCCCTACATCAACGCCAAGCCCTCCCAGCTCTCCGGCGGTCAGAAGCAGCGCGTCGCAATAGCCCGCGCGCTTGCGATGGAGCCCGAAGTTCTGCTGTTCGACGAGCCGACGAGCGCACTCGACCCCCAGATGGTCGGCGAAGTGCTCGAAGTCATGCGCAACCTCGCCAAAGAGGGCCTGACGATGATAGTTGTCACCCACGAGATGGCGTTTGCGCGCGACGTTTCAACGAATGTCGTGTTCATGGCGGACGGACTCATCTGCGAGCAGGGCAGCCCGAAGGACATCTTCGAGAATCCGCAGGATCCCAAGACGCAGGAGTTCCTTTCAAGATTCCTTGCAAAATAAAATTAAACAGGATATCTCCGGCAAGGAGATATCCTGTTTTTAATTGTATCTGAACAACCGATATACATTTATTCACCTTCTCCCATTCTCTTGTCAATTTTTACAAAGCTGTTTGCCAACGGACGAAGGTATGGTACAGATTGACAAAATTGAATTTATTTTGCTGAAACACTTGAATATTTATGCATATAGTAGTATATTATTAGTCAAATAGTTGAATAATTTTGCACCGTCGGCGAATATCGGATCGTTTTTATAAACGCCGTGTTCGCCGAAAGCGCATTAAGCGGGAGACACCATGAAAATATTTATCGACGGCAGCGCCGGTACGACCGGGCTGAGAATAAAAGACAGACTGATGAAACGAAGCGACGTTGAGCTGACAACGCTCAGCGAGGAGCAGAGAAAAGATACCGAGAGCCGCAAGCAGGCGCTGAACAGCGCACAGGTCGCTTTTCTTTGCCTGCCGGACGCCGCCGCAGTTGAGGCGGTCGAACTGGTTGAAAATCCGGACACTGTTATTATAGATACCTCGACGGCGCACCGCACGAGCGAGGGCTGGGCTTACGGCTTCCCGGAGCTGTCAGCAGAATTTGAAGATAAGATAAAGAACTCCAAACGCATCGCCGTCCCCGGATGCCACGCCGGCGGGTTTATCGCGCTTGTTTATCCGCTTGTTGAGGCGGGCGTGCTCGGAAATGAT
>ULSX01031165.1_pt1 | contig 9363 bp, 6 predicted proteins | sample 1957031 | NCBI WGS metagenome assembly ULSX01 (sample SAMEA4835718, study PRJEB28245) | human gut metagenome | biome: gut microbiome; material: fecal sample | place: Denmark | collected 2008 | reverse complement strand
ATGACAGTTGAACTTATCCATAACGTAGCTATGGAGCAGGGTCTTCGTTTCGCTATCCGTGAGGGTGGTAGAACAGTTGGTTCTGGTGCTGTTGCTACAATCATTGAATAATTGTTATTTAATACAGTAATTTTAAGGGTTTCCGAGATTCCTCGGAAGCCCTTTTTTCGTCCCCTTGATTTAATTGGATATTAGTTGGTGACGAATGGACGACAAATATAAGCTACAGGCAGTTCTGCACACCATGTTTAATGCCAGAAGCTTTGATTTACGCGAGCAACGAGCCAAAGTCATATTCCTGATATGACCTTGGCGACTGGCGCGGCTTCGCCACTTCGTACATCCATGTACGAAGCTAGCTGGTTGACTAAGGGAAAGACTAAGAACTATCACAATCAAACTTCAAGTGCATTTCTTATATAGGCTGTTGTCCGTACGTTAAGAATGTGTGTTAAATTATCATAATAAATAAGTGGAAGTAAAATAATTGAATATTTTTTCAAAGTTTATAAGATTATATAGATGATATAATGAGCGCAAGAGAGCCAGAAAGCTGCTTGCAGATTTCTGGCGAACGGCGAATATGGTAGATAGAATACCAAATGAAATAATTGATTAAAGGAGTTAAAAGGTATGACTGCTAAAGAACTTATGAAACAATGTGAAGCTGAAGAGAAAGAATTGAAATTCAGGGAGTTTTCATCAGAAACAGCACTTGCTATAGGAATGGCGCTTATAGAAGAAGCAAAAAAACGTAACAATAAAATATGTATAGATATTGCAATAGCTGGAAGAAGATTGTTCCATTATTCCAGTGATGGTAATGCTGTAAGTAATGATATTATGATCGAGCGTAAGAAAAAGACGGCGATGCATACCGGACATAGTTCATTGTGGGCGCACTATATGCTTGAGGATTGTGGTATGAATATTAAAGAAAAGTGGGCATTAGAACCATCAGAGTATGCACAGGTGGGAGGTGCATTTCCAATAAGACTAGAGAATTGCCAGACAGCAATAGGCACAATAACATGTTCTGGTTTTAATCATGAACAGGATCATAGTATTATTATAGATGTTTGTAGAAAACTGAAAAAAGAAAATGTTTTGTAAATTAATTGATATTATTTATTTTCAGGAGGTATGAAGCTTATATGGGTAAGTATCATTTTATAATAATAGGTTCAGGCTGGCGTTCGCTTTATTATGTCAGAATAGCAAAAGCAATGCCGGATATATTATGTCTAGATGCAATGTACTGCCGTACACAGGAAAAAGCAGATAAGATGGCAGAAGAATTCGGTATACACACTACAACCTCTATAGAAGAGTGCGTAGGTTATAAACCGGATTTTGCTGTTGTAGCAGTAAATAAAGCAAGTATATGTGATGTATCAATAGAATGGATGGATAGAGGAATAACTGTTCTTTCTGAGACACCAGCAGCATTGGATATGGATTCGCTTAAAAAGTTATACAGATATCATATGTCAGATGATAAAACAGATAAGAAGCAGGTTGTTGCTGAACAATACAGAGAATATCCATATAATAAAGCACGGATTAAGCTTGTTAATAGTGGTGTACTTGGCGATATCAGTTGTCTGAATATATCCCTTGCACACGAATATCATGGTTTCAGTCTTATAAGAGCATATCTTGGTATAAAACCTGATGAAAACTACACAGTGTCAGGTAAAATATATGAATTTCCGACAACTCAGACACTTACGAGATATGACAAATTTACAGATGGCAGAACAGCGCCTAAAAAAAGATGTGTAGCAGCATTTGAGTTTGAGAGTGGAAAGGTTGCATGGTATGATTTTGACTCTGAGCAGTACCGCTCACCTATAAGAAAGAATATGATAAAGGTGCAGGGTGTCAGAGGAGAGCTTATTAACGATGAGCTGTATTATCTTGATGATAAAAATGAAGGACAGTATCAAAAGATTGTGACAGATGTGAATGTAACACACACTAAAGATACTAATCCTAACCTGTCTACCGTTTGTGAAATAGAGAAAATAATGTCCGGTGAAAATATACTGTATGAACCGGAATTAGGGCTGCGTGGCTTGTCGGAGGATGAAACAGCAATAGCGTCTCTTATGATAGGAACAGCAAAGTATAGCAGAGGTGAGGCAGAATCACCATATAGCATGGAAGATGCATTTGCAGACGCATATGCGGCAATATTGCTTGATGAAGCAGTAAGGACAGGTAATAAAATTGGTAGTTGTATTGAAAAATAATAGGTAATGAAGAGGCATTTCATATATCCTATACAATAATAGCATAATGCAAAATAAAAATAGAAAGTTAATTATAGAATAGAATGCAAAATAAATAAGAAAGGAACCATGAATAATATGCAGAACAAAATATTAAGAGTAGCTCTTATAGGCGTTGGAAATATGGGAAAGAAATATGCACAGATGATTGTATCAGGTGAAGTTGCAAACATGAAGCTGACAGCAGTAGTTATACGAAGAGATGAACTTATGGAGTGGGGTGAAGCACTTGTAAATGTTGATGGTGAGCATGTAAGAATATTTAGAAGTGCAGATGATATGTTTAAAGCAGAAGATGTAGATACATTATTTGAAGCAGTTATTATAGCAACTCCGCATAAAACACATGCTAAGCTTGCGGTACAGGCATTTTCACTGGGAAAGGATGTTTTGTGCGATAAACCGGCAGCATCAGATATAGGGGAAGCACTTACTATGAATGAGGCAGCTAAAAAGAGCGCAAGAATATATGGTATGGTATTTCATCAAAGATTATATCCTAAGTATATGAAGATTAAGAGTATGATTGATGCAGGTGAGCTGGGTAAGCTAAGAAGGGTGAATCTTATTAATTCAAGATATTTAAGAACATCATATTATCATCATTCTGGCGCCTGGAGAAGCAGCTTTGCTGGTGAAGGCGGCGGTGCACTTATTAACCAGGGACAGCATATACTTGATATGTTCCAGTATCTTTTTGGCATGCCGCAGAGAATGTTTGCGCTTATACCTTTTGGCAAATATAATGATTTTGCAGTAGATGATGAAGATACTATTATTATGGATTATGATGATGGCATGACAGCTTCATTTGTACTGACAACGGGAGAAGCGTGTCATGAAGAAATACTTGAAATAATAGGAACAAAAGCAAAGCTGCTGCTTGAAGATAATACGCTTACTATAACAAGACATCAGGATGTAGAAGAATATATAAAAACTGAAATGGTTAATTCAAGGGAAAATATGCAATATACTAAGGAAACAATTGAGTTCCCAAAGACACCAGAGCCATATGTAGAACTGCTTGAAAGATTTGCCAGAGCTTCATTAGAACATGATGATACATATCTTGTAGCGAAAGGCGAGGAGGGGCTTAATTCACTGATGTTGTGCGCAGGAGCTTATTATTCAGCATGTAATGGTATTCAGGTTAAGCTTCCTGTTGCTTCAGAGGATTATAGCAGACTTATGGAAGAATTGATTACAAAGGAAAAGAACATAAAAAAATAATGCAAGAAGAATAATACAAGAAAGACAATAAAATAAAAGATAACAAAATAAAAATATAGTATAAAATGCTGCCACATAAAATGGCAGCATTTTAATTAGTGATTAATATTCAGAACTGCACCATCTTCCAGAAGCGCCACAAGGAAGAACGAGTCCGTTGGATGATACAGGAAGTCCTACTTCGTTTGAGCTGCAGTAACCGTCAAAGTTTTTAAGCTCTGTGCTTAACATATATGTAAGAACCGCTGGCTGAAGCCCTGTTGTATATGAGTTAATGAGGAAGAATAATGGTTCCTCAGAAAGAAGCTGTGCACATAACTTTACAAGTGGATGTATGGCTTCTTCTATTTTCCATATTTCGCCTTTAGGTCCTCTTCCATATGAAGGAGGGTCCATAATGATGGCATCGTAGTGATTGCCACGTCTTATTTCTCTCTCAACGAACTTAACACAATCATCAACTATCCAGCGGATAGGTTTGTCAATAAGACCGGAGGATGTGGCATTTTCCTTAGCCCATGCAATGATACCTTTAGATGCATCAACGTGTGTTACATGTGCCCCGGCTGCAGCGCATGCAAGAGTTGCACCACCGGTATATGCAAAAAGATTAAGAACCTTTATCTGTCTACTGGCATCTTTTTCCTTAGCTTTCTTTATTATGCTTGAAAACCAGTCCCAGTTAGCAGCCTGCTCTGGAAATATACCTGTATGCTTGAAGCTGAAAGGTTTTAAGTTAAAAGTAAGAGGCACATCAAGAGAAGGACTCTGATAGTTAATAGTCCAGCTCTGTGGAAGATCAAAGAACTCCCATTCACCGCCGCCTTTTGAGCTTCTGTGATAATGACCATTCATGTGTTTCCATCTTTTATCGTTTTTAGGGGTATCCCATATGACCTGTGGGTCTGGACGTACAAGGATATAATCTCCCCATCGTTCAAGTTTTTCACCACATGATGTATCTATAACTTCATAGTCTTTCCAGTTATCTGCAATAAACATATATTGTGTAATCCTTTCTTTATTATATGTGATATGAGCATAAAAGTGGGATGATAATCCTACGATATGCTAATATTAGGTAGGGTGCTATGTGCCAGTGACACATGTTTAGCACGGACCGAAGCGTAGCGTAGACGTTGGAGTGCGTAGCACAGAACAATCCATAGATATCAAAGTTGGTGGCTTTTGCCCCCGACATCATACTTATATAAGTATATAACATTCCATATGATAAGGGCAAGGAAATGTTTTTGTTAGAGGTATGCAGGCATTTTTATGTACACCTTGTTATTTTCAGAGTCAGTTGCAATATGCAGGATATAGTTCTTTACAGTGACATATTGTTAAGATAAATTTTATTGAAAAATCCATATTTTTACTGTAACATATAACAGATAAAAAATATAAATTGTGATATGGTATTAGTGTTAAAAGTAACTATTGATAATTACATTATGTATATAAGGAAAGGAAAATGCACATTTGAAAAATATATCTTTTAAAACAGCAAAGAACGATATTATAGCAGGTATTATTGTGGCACTTGTATCTATTCCTATATCTATGGGGTATGCACAGATAGCGGGATTGCCAGCGGCGTATGGGTTATATGGTTCATTACTTCCTGTACTGGTGTATGCATTTACAACAAGTTCACCACAGTTTGTGTTTGGTGTAGATGCCACTCCTGCAGTGCTGGTTGGAGGGACACTTGCAGCACTTGGAGTAACAACAGGTTCAGATGAAGCGATGCGGCTTGTACCAGCTATAACGCTTGTAGTTGCAGCATGGCTTTTAATATTCAGCCTTATAAAAGCTGGCAGAATAGTGAACTACATATCCACCCCGGTCATGGGCGGTTTCATAAGTGGGATAGGAATTACTATTATACTTATGCAGGTGCCTAAGCTGTTTGGAGGCACGGCAGGTACAGGCGAGCTTATAGAGCTTATTCTGCATATAACAGACCAGTTGAAATATTTTAATGTATTGTCGGCAGTTCTGGGATTCGGAACAGTTGTGATTATTCTTGTCTGTAAAAAATATATGCCGAAGTTTCCAATGTCGGTTGTACTTATGGTACTTGGAGCTATGGCAACAGCATTTTTACATATAGACAGGTTCGGTGTAAAACATCTTCCACATGTAGATGCGGGATTTCCGAAGCTTTCTATTCCGGATGTTACATTACTTCGCGATAATACATCAGAGATAGTTGTTCTAGGACTTACATGTGCACTTGTTATTATGGCACAGACTTTGCTGGCAACGAACAATTATGCAAACAGATATGGTTATAAGGTTGACAATAACAGAGAAGTTCTTGCATATTCTCTTGCAAATGTGGCATCGGCAGTATCAGGAAGCTGTCCACTGAATGGAAGTGTGTCAAGAACAGGCATTGCAGACCAGTTTGGATGTAAGACACAGCTTATGTCAGTGACAGCAGCAGTAACCATGCTTGTTGTTGTTTTGTTTGCAACACCGCTTCTTGAATATCTTCCTGTACCAATACTTACTGGTATCGTTGTGGCAGCACTTATAGGTATAGTGGAGTACAAGCTGGCAGATAAGTTAAGAAAGGTTAACAGAGCTGAGTTTTTCATTTTTCTTGCTGCTATGTTCGGAGTGCTTTTATTCGGAACAATATATGGTGTAATAATAGGTGTTATTCTTTCGTTTATAGCAGTGGTTATAAGAGCGGTTGTTCCACCAAGATCACTTCTTGGATGTATACCAGGTCATGAAGGCTTCTATAATCTTAACCGTAACAGGAATGCGCTTGAGATACAACATGTTGTGATGTACAGATTCAGCGGCAATCTTTTCTTTGCAAATGTGTCTACATTTTTACAGGATATAGAAAATGCGATAAAAGATGATACAAAAGTTGTTATAGTTGATGCAAGTGGTATAGGAAGCATAGACATAACAGCAGCCGACAGACTTGTTTCGTTTAATAAGATTCTTAAAGATAAAGGCCTACGTTTTTATATAACAGAGCATGTTGGTAATGTTAACGATCAGCTAAGAAAGCTAGGTGCTGGATGTCTTGTGGAAGAGGGTGTCACACGAAGAACTATATCACTTGCGTTAAGAGATGCTGGCGTTGACAGACCTTATCCACTTACAGGTACACTAGAACAGACAGCGGCACATAATGATTTTATAGAGGACAATGAAAGACTTGCAGAGATAGAGTGGGCATTTGGCGAGGATGCATCGGAATGGCTTGATAAGTTTGCAGTGCAGATGACAGATGATATCACACATATGGATGAAAATAATGAGCATATTCCGGATAATGTACTTGCAGAGGCTGAAAGTAAGAATACATGGGGACGTATTGGTCTGTTTGATGAGGATGAGCTTCTTGAGAGAGTTGAGATGCATTTATCAGAGCTTACACAAAACAATAGCAATGCAGAAGAGTTAGAAGAAAGAATCGAAGAGCGAAGATTAAGACTTGAGGCAAAGATTGCAAAGCTTAATCCGGATGCACTTGCACACCTAAGACAGCACAGAAGAGAGGTTATGCTGCATTTTAAGGAGAATAATCCTGAGGCATATAAGCATATGATGGAACGCAGAATGGAGCATATAAGTAAGCTTGAGAAGGAAAATCCGGAGCTGGCTGCCAAGATGAAGAAACTGTATAAGCTGGATGATATTGCAGGTGATTACAGTAGTGTTAAAGAAAGGTAATTGTTGTGAATATATTAAATGTAGAAAAAGTGAGTAAAACATTTGGCGAGAAGGTACTACTTGATAAGGTTACACTTGGAATAAACAAGGGTGATAAGGTGGGTGTCATAGGTGTCAATGGTACTGGAAAGTCAACATTGCTTAAGATAATAGCTGGTATTGAAGAGCCTGATGAAGGAAATGTTATAAAGGGAAGGAATGTTACAGTAACATACCTTGCACAGTCACCTGACCATGCGAAGGATGAGACGGTTCTTTCCTATGTGCTGAGAGGAAAAGCTAATGCCAGTGAGGCCAAGGCAAAGGAGATTCTTAACAAGCTTGGGATAGGAGCATTTGATGCTTCTATGGATATGCTTTCAGGAGGACAGAAGAAAAGAGTGGCGCTTGCAAAGGCATTGGTTGAACCTACAGAGGTGCTTATACTTGATGAGCCGACTAACCATCTTGATAATGATATGGTTGTGTGGCTTGAGCAGTATATAAAGGCTTTCAAGGGCGAACTTCTTATGGTAACGCATGACAGGTATTTCCTTGACAATGTAACTAACAAGATAGTTGAGATAGACCATGCGGCGCTTTATAGTTATGATTCCAACTATTCCGGCTTTCTTGAATTAAAGACTGAAAGAGAACAGATGGAAAGAGCTACAGAGGCTAAAAGACAGAACACATTAAGAAGAGAACTTGAGTGGATAAGAAGAGGATGCCAGGCGCGTTCAACAAAACAGCAGGCAAGAATAGACCGTTTTGAGGATATGAAGGAAGCTTCACGTGAGGCAAGGGCTAAATTTGACAAGAGCCTTATGGATATGAGCTCTGTAAGCAGAAGATTAGGCAAAAAGACGATAGAGCTTAACAACATAACTAAAGCATATGACGGTCATACTTATATCAATAATTTTTCATACATTTTTCTAAGAGATGACCGTATAGGTATAATAGGAAGCAATGGATGTGGTAAGTCAACACTTATGAAGATAATAACAGGACAGATACAGCCTGATAGTGGAAGCGTTGAGATAGGTGACACTGTACATATAGGTTATTTTATGCAGGAAAATGAACCGCTGGATGAGAATCAGACAGTGCTTGAGTTTGTAAGAAGTATAGGCGAGTATGTGCAGACAGTAGATGGCAAGGCAACAGCAAGCCAGATGTGTGAAAAGTTTCTCTTTTCACCAAAACAGCAGTGGACACCAATAAGAAAGCTGTCCGGAGGAGAAAAGAGAAGACTGTATCTTTTAAGTGTGCTTATGAGTGCGCCTAATGTACTTATACTTGATGAGCCTACCAATGATCTTGATATTGAAACGCTTGAAGTACTTGAGGATTATCTGGATGGATTTGCAGGGATTATCATAACAGTTTCACATGACAGATACTTTCTTGACAGAACGGTTGACAGAATATTTGCATTTGAGGCGGGAGGTCACCTTACCCAGTACGAAGGAGGCTATTCAGACTACAAAGAAAAATGCGTTTCTTCTATATATAATGTGTCAGGAAATGGAATATCGAAAGGTACAGCATTATCAGGTAATGGTCTGGTATCAGGCAGCGGTGTGGCAGCAGGAAGTAACGGTGATAAATCAGCAGATGGTACACAGAAGGTTACAGCGGGCAATAAGACACTTACAAGTAAGGAATATAATAAATCAAGAAGTGAGCGCCTTAAGTTTACTTACAAGGAACAGAAAGAATATGAGAGTATTGATGATGATATAGCTGCATTAGAAAGCGATATAGAAAGAATAGATAGCGAAATGGCTAAGTGTGCAACTGACTATGGTAAGTTAAATGACCTGTCTAAGGAAAAGGCTGAAAAAGAAAAACAGCTTGAGGAAAAGATGGACAGGTGGGTATATCTTAACGACCTTGCGGAAAGAATAGCAAACCAGTAAAGATGTGTGCAAACAAAGCGGAAGTGTTTATAAATATTCATCAAATAATGCATATTTGTGGATAAATAATAACAAAAATGGATAATAATTAAACCAGAGAAATATTATAGAATTGTACTTAAAAAAATACAATAAAATAATATTTTTCTGGTTGATTTTATATTAAGTGTAGTGTATATTAATACTTGCTGTGACATTGATAGCGTAGAAGCGTGAGGTTGCTG
>ULSX01036737.1_pt1 | contig 9434 bp, 4 predicted proteins | sample 1957031 | NCBI WGS metagenome assembly ULSX01 (sample SAMEA4835718, study PRJEB28245) | human gut metagenome | biome: gut microbiome; material: fecal sample | place: Denmark | collected 2008 | reverse complement strand
AAGACCACTTTAGTGGACTGTTCATAAACTCTGGTGTAAAAGTAGACAAAACTATGGGGATAAGCAAAGAAACGAACACCTTTTATAAAAGAAACATATAGACATTCCACCCCCAAAAAGAAGCCAATCGGAAAATAATCCTTGAAAAGCTTGTATCCCCCCTTTCCCGGCGTATCTTTACAAGAATATTACATACACGATAAAGAATGAAAATCACATTGATCAGAGAGGAACGCGAAAGCGGAAAAGAGGCCGTCAGCACACAAGAAACGGACATGTTGATGGAAAAGCTGAAAACAGAGAACAAGACCGGATACATTACGGAGCTGCGTAGCATCATCCCGCATTTGAAAGGGACCAACGCCCGATATGAGCATATCGACAGACTGCCGCGTCTCTATCCCGCCGTAGAAATGACCCGCACCAAAGCAGGAGAACACCGGATAAAGACCTACAACGGGCTGGTACTACTGGAAGTAAACAATCTGGCCGGGGTGGCCGAAGCCGAACTGGTGAAACAACAAGCCGCCCTGCTGCCGCAAACCTTTGCCGCCTTCTGTGGCTCCAGCGGACGAAGCGCCAAAATATGGGTACGCTTCACCCTGCCCGACGGAGGGCTTCCAAAGAATGAAGACGATATCGCCTTATTCCACGCCCACGCCTACCGCCTGGCAGTGAAGTGCTACCAACCCCTTCTCCCTTTCCCCATCACCCTCCAGGCTCCTTCACTCCTACAAAGCTGCCGGATGACCGTGGACGAACAGCCCTATTATAGCCCCACCGCCGTGGCCTTCTGCCTGGAACAGCCCTGCGCCCTGCCCTCGGAAGACAACTACCGCCAACGGAAACAGCAGGAAAGCAATCCGTTGCTGAGAATGACTCCCGGCTACGAAGTGGCGGACACATGCAACCTGCTCTTCGAGGCCGCCCTCGACCGTGCCTTCCGCGATTTGGACAACTGGCGACGGGGCGACGACCTGCGCCCGCTGCTGTCCCGCCTTGCCGAACATTGCTTCAAAGCCGGCATTCCTGAAGAAGAAGCGGTGCGCCAGACACTGATGCACTACTACCGGGAGGCAGACGAAACCCTTGTACGCCTGACGCTGCATAACCTTTACGGGGAATTGAAAGGCTTCGGCACCCGCAGCAGCCTGAACAAAGACCAGGAAACTGCTTTCCGGCTGGAGGAGTTCATGAAACGCCGCTACGAATTCCGCTACAACACCGTGCTTGGCGACTTGGAATACCGGCAGCGCGACTCCATCCACTTCTACTTCCAACCTGCCGACCAGCGCGTACGCAGCAGCATCGCCATGAAGGCACTGAAAGAGGGAGTACGTGTGTGGGACCGCGACATTACCCGCTTCCTGTCTTCGGACTACGTGCCGCTATACAACCCCATCGAAGAATATCTCTATAACACCGGACGCTGGGACGGCAAAGACCGCATCCGCGCATTGGCCGACCTCGTGCCCTGCCACAATCCCCACTGGAGGGAACTGTTCTACCGGTGGTTTCTTGGCATGGTGGCACATTGGCGGGGAATCGACAAACAGCACGGCAACAATACCTCGCCCCTGCTCGTAGGTCCGCAAGGTTACCGCAAAAGTACTTTCTGCCGTATCCTATTGCCACCGGAACTGCGTTTCGGCTACACCGACAGTATCGACTTCAAGAGCAAGCAGGAAGCGGAGCGCAGCCTTGGCCGCTTTTTTCTGATTAACATCGACGAATTCGACCAGATAAACGCCAATCAGCAAGGCTTCTTGAAGCACCTCCTGCAAAAACCGGTTGCCAACCTGCGAAAGCCCTACGGTACCACTATTCAGGAAATGCGCCGCTATGCCTCCTTCATCGGGACCAGCAATCTGAAAGACCTGCTGACCGACCCGTCGGGAAGTCGCCGTTTCATCTGCATCGAAGTGACCGGTCCTATCCAGACAAACGTCACTATCAATTATCACCAGCTCTATGCCCAAGCCATGCACGACATCATGAAGGGTGAACGCTACTGGCTGGACGACACTGACGAAGCAATCGTAAAGGAGTACAACCGGGAATTCGAGCGGGTAGACCCATTGGAAGAACTTTTCCTTTGCCATTTCCGTGGCGCGGAGGAGAGCGAAGAAGGCGAATGGCTCACAGCCATGCAGATTTTCAACGACCTGCAACAGAAAACGAGGGATAAGTTGGCCATCAACCGGATAGCAGCTTTCGGGCGCACGCTCCGCAAGCTGGACATCCTCAACAAGAAATCGAACCGGGGAACACTTTATCATCTGGTAAGAATAGAAGAATGAACCGGCACTCCCACCGATTGTACCAAAGTGAGGGCAAACTTGGCCCTCACTCTTTTTATAAAAAGTATTTCCGTACGCAGCTGATGCAGTTCAACCATTATTTAATAAGGTGAACAGTTGACTATTTGCAAATTATGATTGATAATACTAAAAATACCCAAATAAGTGTTTTTGATATTAAAATAAAACGTATCTTTGTTGCAAACAACGTCCTCCTTAATAATACTATTATGAAGAAACTGCTGCTTTTAGCCTTTGTGCTATGTAGTTCTTTACTGTGCCGGGCACAAGAAGAACGAGTTATTTTAGGTGATGAACAGACTTCCGAGTATTTTCCAATCCTAAAAGATAAACGAATTGCCATATTCTCCAATCATACTGGAATGATAGGAGACAAGCATCTGCTGGACATTCTGCTGGAAAACAAGTTCAATGTAGTAGCCATTTTCTCCCCTGAACACGGTTTCAGAGGAGATGCCGACGCAGGCGAACACGTGTCCAGCTCGGTAGACAAGAAGACCGGAGTACCTATCCTCTCGCTGTACGACGGGAAATCCGGAAAACCAAGCGAAGCATCCATGCGCAAGTTTGATATCCTTGTGGTAGACATCCAGGATGTAGGCCTGAGATTCTATACTTATTATGCCTCTATGTGCCGGCTGATGGACGCTTGTGCAGAATACAACCGCAAGGTGCTGATACTGGACCGCCCCAATCCGAACGGACACTACGTGGACGGCCCGATACTGGACATGAAATATAAATCCGGTGTAGGTTGGCTGCCGATTCCCGTGGTGCACGGCATGACGCTGGGCGAACTGGGCCTGATGGTAAACGGCGAACGCTGGTTGCCGGCGTCACGCACTTGCGACCTGACCGTCATTCCCTGCAAGAACTATACGCACCGGACCCTATACAAGCTGCCGATTCCCCCGTCCCCCAATCTGCCGAACATGAAGTCCATCTATCTGTACCCCTCGACCTGCTATTTCGAGGCCACTCCGGTCAGTCTGGGAAGAGGAACCGACCTCCCCTTCCAGGTCTACGGGCATCCCAACATGACGGGCTACAGCTACAGCTTCACCCCGCGCAGTGTTCCCGGAGCCAAGAATCCGCCCCAGCTGGGCAAGCTTTGCCACGGCGTGAACCTGAGCAACATGAGCGACGAGGAAATCTGGAAACGCGGTATTGACTTGAGTTACGTGATAGACGCTTACCGGAATCTGAACATGGACGACCATTTCTTCCGTTCCTTCTTCGAACTGTTGATAGGCACCGACTACGTGCGCAAAATGATAAAGGAAGGGAAGAGCGCCGAAGAAATCAAGGCAAGATGGAAAGACGACGTAGAGAAATTCAAGGTACAGCGCAAGCCCTACCTGCTCTACGAAGAATAAAGACATGTACAATTCACTATTTACAATGTACAATTTCAGAGAAGGTACAATTCAAAAGTAAATGGGAAGGTACAACAGTTTATACTAAAGAAACGCCGCATGGCAAATTGTAAATTGTAAATGAACAAATTGTAAATAAACATTATGACTCCACTATCCGTAATCATCACCATAGCCGCCTACTTCGCGATACTGTTCACGGTATCCTATATTGCAGGAAGGAAGGCAGACAACGCCGGCTTCTTTGTGGGTAACCGCAAGTCATCCTGGTATGTCGTGGCGTTCGCCATGGTCGGTTCCGCCATTTCAGGTGTGACCTATGTATCCGTACCCGGCATGGTTGCCGCCAGCAGCTTCGGCTATCTGCAAATGGTGTTGGGCTTCATTGCCGGACAGCTCATCATAGCCTATCTGCTGGTACCGCTATTCTACAAAATGAACCTGGTATCCATCTACGAATATCTGGAGAACCGTTTCGGCATGTCTTCCTACCGCACGGGTGCCTGGTTCTTCTTCATCTCCAAAATGCTCGGTGCCGCTGTCCGTCTGTTCCTCGTATGCCTGACGTTGCAACTGCTGGTATTCGAACCTTTCGGACTGCCTTTCCTACTGAACGTGGCCATCACGGTGGCACTGGTCTGGTTGTACACTTTCCAGGGTGGCGTAAAGTCTCTTATCTGGACAGACTCTCTGAAGACATTCTGCTTGGTGGTGTCGGTCGTACTCTGCATCTGGTATATCGCTTCCGACCTCAATCTGTCATTTACCGGTATGGTAAGCACCATTGCCGACAGTGACATGTCCCGCATCTTCTTCTTCGACGATGTGAACAGCAAGCAGTACTTCTTCAAGCAGTTCCTCGCCGGTGCCTTCACCATGATTGCCATGACCGGGCTGGATCAGGACATGATGCAGCGCAACCTGAGCTGCAAGAACTTCAAGGACTCACAGAAGAACATGATTACCAGTGTCATTTCGCAGTTCTTCGTCATCCTGCTTTTCCTGATGCTGGGCGTGCTGCTCTACATCTTTGCCGCCAACCAGCAGATTGCGGTGGAGAAGAGTGACGAACTGTTCCCGCTGATTGCCACCGGCAACTATTTCCCTGCCATTGTGGGCATACTGTTCATCATCGGCCTGATTTCTTCTGCCTATTCAGCCGCAGGCTCGGCACTCACCGCGCTGACCACTTCCTTCACCGTAGACATTCTGGGAACGAAAGGCAAGTCGGAAGAGACGGTTGTGAAGATGCGCAAGAAAGTGCACATCGGCATGGCGGTTGTCATGGGAATCACCATTTTCGTATTCAATCTTCTCAACAACACCAGTGTCATCGACGCTGTATATATTCTGGCAAGCTATACCTACGGTCCTATCCTGGGTCTGTTTGCTTTCGGCATTTTCATGAAACAACAAGTGCGTGACAAGTACATCCCGTTAGTTGCCATCGCCTCCCCGGTTCTCTGCTTCATTCTGCAGAAGAATTCCGAAGCCTGGTTCGGAGGTTATCAATTCAGCTACGAATTGCTGATTTTCAATGCACTGTTCACTTTCATCGGTCTCTGTCTATTGATTAAGAAAGATAAAAAGAACAATTAACTTAATACATCATCTATGAATGTAAGACGTCAGTTTTTACTTAGTCTGCTTGCCGCCTCCCTCTTCCCCCACGCGGGAGGCGCGCAAGGACTTCCGACGGATGTCCGTCAGGCAATCGGGAAATTCCTGGATACCACCGCACGAAAAGAAGTTTCCGTAGGACGTATCAGCATCGACTCAGTGGCTGTGGAAGGAAATACACTGCAACTGTTTGCCAACATGAACTGTGCCTATATTCCTTTCCGTGAGGACAATGTGGCCGAAATCTACCAAGGCGTAAGCGCCCTGCTGCCGGCGGAGTTTGCCAAATACAAGCTGCAAATCCGTACCAACAAGCGCAGTATCGAAGAACTGGTTCCCCAAGCCCTGCGCAGTAAAAAAGACAAAAAGACGAAGACATTCAGCCCCGTCGCTTCCAAGCCTCTGGTTACCGAAGTTTCCTCCCCCTACACCCCCACCAACGGCTTGCATAACCGGCATATCGCCCTATGGCAAAGCCACGGCTGGTACTACGAATCAAAACTCGACCGCTGGGAATGGCAGCGTGCGCGTATCTTCCAGACAGTGGAAGACCTCTACACCCAGAGCTACGTATTGCCCTTCCTCGTACCGATGTTGGAAAATGCCGGTGCCAATGTGCTGCTTCCCCGCGAACGCGATTGCCAGACGGCAGAAGTCATCGTAGACAATGACGGTTGCCTGACCGGCCGTTCCGTCTATACAGAAAATTCCGGTGACAAGCTCTGGAGTCAGGGAGAAGGACAAGGCTTCGCCCACCTGCGCCCCCAATACATAGACTTTGAGAATCCTTTCAAGGAAGGCACCTACCGCGCCATAGAAACCATCAAGAAAGGAAACGCAAGCACCGCCGAATGGATTCCCGAAATCCCTTCGACCGGACAATACGCCGTATACGTCTCTTACCAAACCTTGCCAAACAGCGCGGACGATGCCCTTTACACCGTCTATCACAAAGGCGGCACCACGCAGTTCAAGGTAAACCAGCAAATGGGAGGCGGCACCTGGATTTACCTCGGCACCTTCGGCTTCAATGCCGGCCGGAACAATGAATGCAAAGTCGTTCTGAACAACCTTTCCTCCAAAGTAGGAAGAATCATCACTGCCGACGCCGTGAAGATAGGCGGCGGCATGGGGAACATAGCCCGGGGAGAAGTCAGCGGTTATCCCCGTTTCTGCGAAGCCGCCCGCTACTGGCTGCAATGGGCAGGCATACCGGACAGCGTATATTCAGAAAGCAACGGCAAGAATGACTATACCGACGACTATAAATGCCGTGGTATCTGGGTGAACTACCTTTCCGGAGGCTCTGCCGTGAACCCGACGGAAAAAGGGCTGAACATCCCTGTCAACATGGCCTTTGCCTTCCACTCCGATGCAGGAACTACACTGAACGATTCCATCATCGGGACACTCGGCATCTACTATACCAACGCCTACAATGAGAAATTCGCCAACGGAGCATCCCGCTACTTGAGCCACGACCTGACAGACTTGATTCAGTCCAACATCGTGCGTGACGTGCGTACCCTCTACGAACCCCAATGGACACGCCGAGGCAAATGGAACCAATCCTACTATGAGGCCCGTGTACCCCGCGTACCTACCATGCTACTCGAACTACTTTCCCATCAAAACTTTGCAGACATGCGCTACGGACTGGACCCGCGTTTCCGTTTCACCGTAAGCCGCGCCATCTACAAAGGTATGCTTCAGTTCCTCTGCTCACAATACCACATGGATTATGTAGTGCAACCGTTACCGGTAGACCACATGGCCTTGCGCATGACCAGCGAGAACGAAGTGGAACTGACCTGGCAACCCGTAGCGGATGCGTTGGAACCAACTGCCGTAGCAGAGAAATACATTGTTTATACCCGTATCGGCGACGGGGATTTCGACAACGGAGTATTGGTGGACGGCAACAGTTACCGAACCACGCTCCCCGCCGGCATGGTATGCAGTTACAAGGTAACCGCTGTCAACAAGGGCGGTGAAAGTTTCCCTTCCGAAATTCTTTCCGCCGGACGGGCGTTCAATTCCAAAGGTACCGTATTGGTGATAAACGGATTCGACCGCATCAGTGCCCCTGCCGACTTTACGGCCCCCGCCGACACCCTCCTTGCCGGATTTCTGGATGAGCAGGACCACGGGGTCCCCTATATCCATGACATCAGCTACATTGGCAAGATGAAGGAATACCGCCGTTCCATTCCCTGGATGGACGACGACGCCTCCGGTTTCGGCGACAGTTATGGAAATTACGAGACCCAAGTCATCGCAGGAAATACGTTCGATTATCCTGCCATACATGGTGCCGCTATCCTGAAAGCGGGATATTCGTTTGTATCGGTTAGTAATGAAAGTCTCTCCCCCGTAGGAAAGGGAGAGAAGAATATTCCGGTGGATATGAGGGAGTATAGGTATGTGGACTTGATACTTGGGAAGCAATGCCAGACCAAGATGGGACGGGGAGGCGTAAAACCGTTGGAGTTCAAGACTTTCAGCAAACCGATGCAGGAGGCTATTGCGGCTTATTGTAAGCAAGGTGGAAATATCTTTGTTTCGGGCGCTTTTGTAGGAACGGATTTATGGGACAACCGCCTTGCAACCGCCGACGAAGCCGACAAGAAATTTGCGATGGAAGTACTGAAATATAAGTGGCGTGTGGGACAAGCGGCTACAATGGGTAAGGTGAAAAGCGTAGCTTCTCCGTTCCCCGCCCTTTCAGGAAACTATACCTATCACAATGAGCTGAATGCCGATTCGTATGTGGTGGAATCACCGGACGCCATTGAACCGGCAACCAAAGATGCACACACCGTGATGCGGTATTCTGAAAACAACCTGAGTGTCGGTGTGGCCTACCAAGGCGACTACAAGACTGTTGTATTGGGATTCCCTTTTGAATCCATACGTACTGATTCTGAAAGAGAGGCATTCATGAATGCTGTACTGACATTCTTCAATGACAACAAGTAATATCAACCAATCATCATCTATGAACAGAAGACTGTTAATAATCGTCCTGATGGCTTGCCTGCTCCCCCTGGGGATGCAGGCACAGCAAGGGACATTCCGTTTTGCCCAACTGACGGACATTCATCTGACCCCGAACAATCCGAATCCCACAGAGGACCTGCTGCGTTCCGTGGCACAGATTAATGCCACCGACAGTATCGACTTTGTCCTGGTGACGGGCGACCTGACCGAAGAAGGCGACCGTACTACCATGGAAAAAGTGAAATCGTGCCTTGACTTGCTGAAGGTCCCCTACCACGTAGTCCTAGGCAACCATGAAACGAAATGGAGCGACTCCGGCTGTACCGCTTTCGGAGAAATCTTTGGCGGCGAACGCTTCGAGTTCGAGCATAAGGGATTCCTTTTCCTCGGCTTCAACTCCGGTCCGCTGATGCGTATGGCCTACGGGCATGTAGTGCCGCAAGATATCCGTTGGATGACGGAAGAAATGGATAAAAACGGCAAAGACAAACCGGTGATACTTGTCACCCACTACCCGCTAATGGAAGGTGATGTGGACAATTGGTATGAGGTGACGGATGCCGTCCGCCCCTACAACGTGCGCTTGTTTATCGGCGGACACTACCACAGCAACCGGGATTTACGTTACGACGGCATTCCGGGCGTACTGATGCGCAGCAACCTGTGCGACAAAGAAGGGAAACCGGGTTACGGCATCTATGAAGTAACCGGGGATTCCATCCGGGTATACACGCAACGTATCGGCGAGCCCAAGAAGCAGTGGACAGCATTCTCGCTGACCGGACAGTATTACGACCGCAACGGAAAGGCAGAGAAATATCCTGACTTCTCGGTCAACAAGGAGTATCCGCAAGTAAAGGAGCAATGGATGGTGCAGACGGGCGCAGGCATTTACTGCTCTCCCGCCGTAGAAAAAGATAAAGTGTTCGTAGGAGACGATATGGGACAGCTGACAGCCTACGCCCTGAAAAACGGTAAAAAGCTATGGAGCTTTGAATCCGGCAAGCGCATTGTCGGTACTCCGGCCGTAAGCGAGGGTATCGTTGTATTCGGGTCTGCTGACCGTCACATCTACGGATTGAACGCCAAAGACGGCAGCCTGCTCTGGACGGTAGAA
>ULSX01033790.1_pt1 | contig 9446 bp, 9 predicted proteins | sample 1957031 | NCBI WGS metagenome assembly ULSX01 (sample SAMEA4835718, study PRJEB28245) | human gut metagenome | biome: gut microbiome; material: fecal sample | place: Denmark | collected 2008 | reverse complement strand
TAAAGAATAACGGAAGACTCTTTGGAACTGCTTCAATATTTTCCTGCTGGTTGTCAAAAAGAACTGCCTCAAACAGTCCCATATAAGCATTTACCGTAAATACAAACGTGCATTTCGGGTCTGCATAATATGTTTTTACTATTTCTTCATCCTTGGTCAGCCAGCTATTGGAAGTATCTTTCCCCGTCAGGTCAAACTGATGATAGTATTTATCATAAGATAATTTCTGTAATAATTTACTTCTGTGATGCCAGCCGAAAAATGCTGCCTGCAGCTTTGCAATAAGCATGGCAAGCTTTGTGGTATTGTCCGGAATACAGCCGGTTCCCATAATTATAGCACCGGTAAGTCCCTCTCCATGTATCGCCAGATATTTCCGAAGCATATAAGAACCCATGCTGTGTCCTAACATAAAATAAGGCACACCCGGATGCTCTTTCCGTGTTATCTCCCGGAGTGTATGCATATCGGCAACCACCGTATCGCTGGGATGCTCTGCAAAAAATCCCCATTCATCCTTAGATACAACGGATTCGCCGTGTCCGATATGATCATGACCTACCACCAGAAAACCATTGTCATTTAAAAATTCTGCAAAAGCCCGGTAGCGCTCAATATATTCCACCATACCATGTGTTATCTGTAAAACTGCACGATACTTTCCATCTTCCGGAGTCCATCGTACTGCATGAACTGTGGTTCGCCCATCTGCGGAAGGGAAAGAAAACACTTCCTCTTTCGTCATATAATATACCCCCTGTATGTTATAAATCCCTTATATTTTACAATGATTCTGCACTTTTTACAACCGAAGCGTCCTGCAAAAACCATAATACTCTATTAAATTTTTCTTAAATCCCTAAAGTTTTACCTACAGAACCCGCCTCTGAAAGCTTCCTGTGTATGCCGGACTACCGAAAACACCGTATTATTGCCTGTACACTTTCTCTTCCACTGTAAGTGTCCACTGCCGGCTCATAAACGGCTGCAAACTGTATGCTGTTTTCTTTTCCATGCATAGCTGCATCCACTTCTTCACTGCCAAACTTTTCACTGAGAAATGTAAGAAATTTTTCCACTTCTCCAAAATAGACTCCTGCCACCGGATTCCCCTTTGAATCCAACAAATGAAGCTTTAACACATTCCGGTTTACGCCCACTATACCAGCTCTCGTAATCTTAATATTACGGTCTGCAAATACCGGTTTGGTATTGGACTTTCCGCAAGGCTCCAGCACACTTAACTGCCGGATGGTATCTACCGTAAAATAGGACATCGGAAGCACCGCATCCAGCCTTACCACCTCTGCCATATCTTCTTCAGAAAGTTCTGCCTTCTGATTAAGCTGTTCCCGCAATTTATCAATATCTTCTTCCCGCATGGAAAGTCCTGCTGCCATAGGATGTCCGCCGTATTTTGTAAACAGCTCCGCCACTTCCGTCATTTTATCAAACATGGAATAGGCTTCGATGGAACGACCGGAGCCTTTGACTCCTTCTTCTCCTCTGGTCAGTACAAATACCGGTCTCTGATAGGTTTCCCGGATTCTTCCGGCAATGATTCCCGCAAGACTCTCATGGCATTCCGGCAGGTAAACCACTAATACTTTATCTTTTTCCCGGCCTTCCTTTTCAATCTGTTCCAATGCCTTCTGTGTCTCCTGCTGTGTCATATATTTCCGGCTTTCGTTAAGCTCCACCAATTCGCCTGCCAGTGCAGAAGCCTTTACTTCATCCCGCTCAAGCAGCAGCTCCAGGGAACGTTTTGCCGTATCCAGTCTGCCGCTGGCATTGATACATGGCCCCAATACAAAGCCGATATGATATGCACTCAACGGCTTGTCAGAAAGCTTGTTTTTTGCAATCAACGCTTTCATTCCGGGATTCTTCGTATGCTCTAACGCTTTTAACCCAAGCTTTACCAAAATACGGTTTTCTCCGGTTAAGTCCATGACATCCCCCACCGTTGCAAAGCCTGCATTTTCAATAAAAATATCCGCTTCTTCCACCGGAATATCCATTCTCTCATAAAGCACCTGCACCAGCTTCCACGCCACTACTGCTCCGCAGATTCCTTTGCAGGGATACGGACAATCCGCCTGCTTGGGATTTACAATGGCATCCGCATTGCTCCGTAGAAATTCCTTTCCTTGTTCTGTATTACGATAAGGAATCTCATGGTGGTCTGTTACCACAACGGTCATTCCCTTTTCCTTTGCAAAATTAATCTCGTTGATTGCAGCAATTCCATTGTCACAGGTAATCAAAAGTTCTTTTCCATCGGACAATGCCTGCTCGATTAAATGCTCATTGATTCCATAACCATCTTTCATCCGGTCCGGGATTGCAGCATCCACATTGCCACCGCACCGGCGGATTCCATCTAATAAAATATAGGTTGCATTGACACCATCAATATCATAATCACCAATGATACGCATGGCCTTTTTCTCTGCAATACCCTCTGCAATAATTTCTGCAGCTTTATCCACATCCTTTAATAAATGAGGATTATGTAATGCCTCTTTTCCACCATACAAATATTCTGTAATTTCTTTTTCGTCTATTATATCCCGGTTTCTTATAATCCGGGCAATCAGTGGGTCAATTCCATATTTCTTTGCCATTTCCATGAAATTGCCGCCTTTTCTGATTTCAATCCATTTCTCCATGAAGCTTTCTCTGCCTTATCTATTCATATTCCACATTTATGAGCACCAGTCCCTTTGCTGCTGCCACTGGTCCTGCCAGACTGCGGTTTCTGCCCTCTAATATTTCTTTCATCTCACGAACTTCCCGCTTTCCCGTTCCAACTTCTAACAGTGTTCCGGTAAGGATTCGCACCATGTTCTGTAAAAATCCATTTCCGGTAAAAGAAATGTCAAGTTCATCCTTTTTCTCTTCTATCCGAATCTCATAAATCGTCCGTACTGCCGATTTTTTGAAATGACGGTTGCCGCAAAAAGAAGTAAAATCGTGGGTTCCAAGCAGCACTTCCGCCGCTGCCTTCATTTTGTTAATATTCAGGTTTTCTGCCACCGGTGTTACATATTTTCTCCGGAATACATCCGGCTTCTCCCCTAAGAAAATGCGGTAGCAATAAGTCTTTTTTACTGCGTTTAATCTGCTGTGAAACCGAAGCGGTACTTCGGATACCTCTAATACCACAATATCCTCCGGCAGATACTGGTTACAGTACCGCTTTATCTCTTCCGGTTCATATGCGCTCTGAAGTTTAAAATTTGCCACCTGTCCCATGGCATGCACGCCCGCATCCGTTCTTCCGGAGCCATGTATCTCTATTTCTTCTCCTGTCATTTTCTCCAATACCGACTGCAGCTTTCCCTGAATGGTCTGCTCTGTATTTCCCTGAACCTGCCATCCGCTGTATCTGCTGCCATCGTATTGCAATATCATTTTATAATTTATCATGTTTTCTCTCCATTCATTCTGCAACAGTATAACACGTTTTCCCGCTTTCCGGCATATACTTTATGGAATAAATATCATGAGGTTTCCATATGTCAAACCTTTCTTATATGCAAAAAGCCACGGACAGAGGACAACTGCAGATTCATGTCACCACAGAGCGTGGCTTTTTCCCCATTAAAGATGCCTCCATCCGTCTCTCCTATACGGGAAATCCTACTGAAATTATTGAAGAACTATCAACTGACATTTCCGGTCAGACTGCAGCAGTTGAACTGCCGGCTCCCCCCTTAGAATATAGTATGGAGCCTTCTGAATTCCAGCCTTACTCGGAATATACCATTCAGGTAAATGCGTCCGGCTACCGTCCCATCAATATTTCCGGTATCTCCGTTCTGCCGGATAAAACTTCCATCCAAAATGTCCGGATGGAAACTGCCACCGTGGAAAATCCACTGGAACGAAATATTGTTATAACAGCCAACACTCTCTATGGGAATTTTCCGCCGAAAATCCCAGAGGATGAAATCAAGCCGATGACTGAAAGCGGCGAGATTGTCTTAAGCCGTGTTGTCATCCCGGAATATGTCATTGTCCATGACGGCCCGCCAAGTGATTCTTCCGCCAACGACTACTATGTCCGTTACCGGGATTACATCAAAAATGTTGCCTCCAGCGAAATCTATGCTACCTGGCCGGATGCTGCTCTCCGTGCAAATATTTTAGCGATTATGTCCTTTACCCTGAACCGGGTGTATACGGAGTGGTACCGGAACAAGGGCTATGATTTTACCATTACTTCTTCCACCGCCTTTGACCACAAATTTGTCTACGGCAGAAATATTTTTTCCAATATTTCCAATATCGTCGATGAGATGTTTAATAGCTATCTTTCCCGCCCGAATGTCCGCCAGCCGATTCTGACCCAGTACTGTGACGGGCAGCGGGTAAGCTGCCCGAACTGGATGCCCTTTTTGGTTTTGCGTATGGGGAAAATTCTTATAAAAATAATCACAATCACTCATTTAATTAGTGATTGTGATTATTTTTATTTTCTTTCACTTTTATTTTCTGACTTATATTGTCCAATTCAAGATTAATTCTATTATACTTATCCATTCTTATTTTTATGCAATTTCAGTATTTTTCATTCATTTTCCAAACTTCTCATTTTCCCTTGTAGAAAAGCAAAAAAAATTAAGGTGATTCGTACATATTGTATGTGCAAGTCTTATTTACCCAAGCCAATAACACATAATTTTTCAATTACCAAAAGAGGAGGATTTAATATGAAAAAAGATACCATTTTAGCAATTTCCATTTACACAATCCTAGAATTCCTTAATTATTATTATGACACATTTCCTACATATGTGCTCTGCGAGGTCTTCAAAGCCTCCTATCCTAGGATAACACGTTTTCTTCTCGAACAGGCATATAGAAAAGAATTTTTTTCTTTTTATGTCCATTTCACAACTCCAATATTCTATAAGAGTTTGTAGAATTCCTCAGAGGGAGGTGTGGGTATACATATCCCCCTCTGTTTCAATTCTATTTAAATAGATTGGCAACAATTCCACCTTTCTTAATACTATTCAGCTAATTTCTATATCTTGCACTTTCCTATTGACCATCATCCAAAAGAAAAGTAATATCTATATATAGCATTTCTAATTGCTCAAAAATCATCTGATTACAATAAAAAATATAATTTCCAGATTCAAATTTAACACCAAAACACAGGGAGGAACACGAGCTATGTATAACAACAACTCACCAACTACATTTCATCATAAAACAAATTCCATAAGCTATCCTTTTGAGGCAGATCCTTATCTATCTGCTGCCGGTCAGATATTAATTGAACACGGTCGCGGTTCAATTGGTACTATACAACGTTATTTAAAAATTGGCTTTAACCGCGCTGCCAGAATCATGGACCAATTAGAAGAAATAGGTGTAGTAGGACCCGATTGTGAGACAAAACCTCGTAAGATTCTTATGACTATAGAGGAGTTTAACGATTACATAGAAAACTTTGACTATCGGGAAAATACCACTACTTCTGATTGCTATCCTGCTACACCACCAATAGCTAATGAATCTGCAAATAATATTCCTTTGGAAGAATCTATTCTTCAACAACAATTTAATATTTCTGCAGATTTTACATCTGATGGTGCGTTACTAAATAATATGCAAAATTCGTTCATCTACAATTGTAGCGAAAAAGTGCAGCACGAAATGATAGATTGTCTGATTTCATCAAATTCATCTAATACTATGCGCTTAATTATTTTTGATAAAAATAACTTATCTTATTTCAGCTATGAGGATTTACCACAACTTTTTATTCCTGTCGTTTCCGATGACGTCAAATTATCTACCGTTTTCGATTGGTTAATGAAAGAAATGTCAGAACGGTTACATACATTTGCCGCCCATAAATTAAAAAACTACAATGATTTTAATAAAAACGTTTTTGAACATTTTCCGGCAATAGTTTTTATTGTTTCAGAATTTCATTTAGTAGAAAACTATTTTTCAAATAACAACACGATTCTTCAACTTTTAATGCACGGAAATAATGCAGGCATTTACTTCCTGTTCTTTTCCCAATTTGAAACCAAACATTTATCCATCGATTTATTGGAAGACTTAGTCCATACCTATACACCATCCCAGGCTAAGCAGATTCTATTATATTCGGGTGAAAATTCTTCTAATAATTTATTAGATTTGAATTCCATTGATGATATGGATGGAAAACAATTTGAAAACTATTGTATCTCTCTCTTACAACAAAATGGGTTTTCTAAAATAGAAACTACACAAGCCTATGGCAATCACGGAATAGATATTTTAGCCGAAAAGGATGATATCACCTATGCCATTCTATGTAAATGTTCCTCTGTTAATATTGGAAATTCCATTATTCAACAGGTTTATACCGGAAAAAGTATTTATCACAAAGATATTGCTGTCGTTATTACCAATCAATTTTTCACCCAACAGGCAATAGATGACTCCACCATACTTGGTGTTAAATTATGGGATAGAAATAAATTAGAGACAATGAGAAGTCTTATATCTTAGATTCCTTTTAGTTCTTGGTATAGAAAATAGCCGTCCTGCTCTCGGAAAAGTTTAGGAACGGCTATCTCTTGATAAAAATAGTAAATTTATTACCGGCAACTAGGCTTCATCTAGCTCTCGGTTCTCTTGTCAAATATATTATATGTGATTTTAGTATTTTTGCAATACACTTTTTTATAATCATAAAATCATCTGGAAATTTTTAACTTTATTCCAAATAGAACAAGCACCTTCAGAAAGATGTTTCTTTCCGTCGATGCTTCTTCTTAGCGAACTTTATCATAATGCGTCCACATTCTGATTATTTTTACCGTTCCCTCATATGCAACTCCATCTACTTCCACAGGCTCAGTATAAACCTGATAAACCAGCCTATGCTGGATATTGATTCTTCGTGAATAAACGCCTTCCAAATTTCCAACAAGTGCTTCATAAGGTGGTGGATTTTGAAAAGGATTTTTCTTTACAACTTCAATCAATTTCTTCGCTTTTTGGTCGAGCCTGACACTCTTTAAATTTTTAATATCTTTCACGGCCTGCTTAGTATAGACAATTCTGTACATAAAATTACCATTCTACATCTTCTTCTGATACACAATCTTCTATCGGCGTTTCCATTCCTTTTTTTATAGATTCAACCATTCCAGGTATTGAATTAAGGTATACCGTTTCCTGAATTGCATTCCAATCATTTTCAGAAACAAGAACTGCATTCCCCTTCTTACTTACAATCAAAGTCGGTTCACTATAGAGATTGACTTCTTCTACCAGATTGTAGAGTTCCTTTCTTGCGTTTGTTATATTAATTGCTGACATAATAAATCTCCTTTTCTATTTCTGTATTTCCTTACACTAATTTTTCATCTAAAATTTTTTGTAAATTCCTTAGTAAAACTTCTCGAACATTCCTGTGTATCTATATCTGTATTTTGATTAGTACCGTATCCTAAATTTGTATCTTTTACACTGTAATATCATTTTCTTTATATTCTATATTATTATGAATGGACGAGATTTTTTATGTCATAATTATTATAGCGTACGTTTTTACGTACGTCAAGTAAATATATTTAAAATATTCTAAAAATACTATCTCAAGTGTCTTATACATAGAAGTCGGCTATATCAAATTAATTACTTATATAAAACCTATTTATCATCCATAGCAAGTCTTCCCTCTCTGATTGCTGCACATATCATAGATAAAGATTCTGTATATCCAAGTACTTTTTGTTTATCTGCTTCAGATGCATTCGATTTTAAGAAAACCCTTACTTCATTTTGAGTTTCAAAAAATTCTTCTTTTGCATGTTTTTTCTTTCGTATTTTTGCAATTAATTTGTCTGCTTCACTTGAATTTTCAGTAACCGTATACTTTCTTTCATATTCCCTAATCTTTTTTCGTAATTCTTTAATATCTGTCATTGCTCTTTCCTTGATGTTTTTAATTATTCTCTTCTATTTACCTGATTAACGTTTAACATATAATCTAATCCGCGCTCATGTAAATACTTTTCCAACCGTTCTCTTCCTGTTTTGTCTTTATTTTTCTCCCACTCTTCCAAATATGTATCCCATCTTCCATTTTTCTTCATTTCAATTGCGGTAATATAACTCATTCCTATTGCATCCCCTATTCTTGTTTCTTTTATTGCTTCTTCAATTTCCTTTTCCGAAAATTTTGAAAGTTCTTCATATATCTGAAATATTTCATTTGGATGACTCTCTCCACTTTTAAAATATTCTATAATTTCTACTGCTGTTTTGCCATTCTTTCAACCATTCTCTTCATGCTTTTTATTTTTCTCTTTCCCATTTTTCTTAGTACCTTCCCTATTTTTCACCTAATGTTCTCATCCTTTTCCTCATACATATATTAATACTGCATATAATATAAACAGGAGGTATTCACATGATTGCTTGGTTTTTTTATTTATATCTAAAACTTAAGGGGTAGGCAAGCCGGAACTCTCCAGCCTGCCTACCGGCATATTGCATCCTGTTTTTTCTATCATTATATTGTATATTCTCTTCACACCGACTTCGGTACTAAAACAATTCTGTCCGCTGCCTGCTGATTTAATTTATTTCCGACACATTTCTTTTCATCTTCTGTTAATGTATTAACATTCTGATAATTCTCATCCTCACCAAATCGAATATAAACATTTACCTTTATACCACCACCTCCAGTATATCATATGTTGCAGTACTTGTACTTCATTTCCTGATTTCATATTTATGTGCTTTTTTCATACACTTAACAAAGGAGTGATAACATGACTGACAACACCTCCATGCGTACCGGTGCCCTCTACATCCGGGTATCTACCGGTAAGCAGGAAGAACTCTCCCCAGACGCTCAAAGGCGGCTGCTCTTAGATTATGCTTCCAAGAACAATATCATTATCTCCAATCAGTATATCTATGAAGAAGATGGCATATCCGGACGTAAAGCGGATAAACGTCCGCAGTTCCAGGCTATGATTGCCCATGCCAAGTCAAAGGAGCATCCCTTTGATGTAATTCTGGTATGGAAGTATTCGAGATTTGCCAGAAATCAGGAAGAATCCATTGTCTATAAGTCCATGCTCCGGAAAGACCATGTAGAAGTCATTTCCGTGTCCGAGCCGCTGGTGGATGGTCCCTTTGGTTCCCTGATTGAGCGAATCATAGAATGGATGGATGAATATTATTCTATCCGTCTGTCCGGTGAGGTTGTGCGAGGTATGACAGAAAACGCTTTAAGAGGGCGAAATCAGGCCCGACCGCCTTTAGGCTATAAAGTACCGCATGCCAAAGAAACTCCCGTTATTGTGCCGGAAGAAGCTCTTATCATACATACTATATTCGATATGTATACCGAAGACGGTGCCAGTATGTTTGCAATTGCAAAACACTTAAATAACCTCGGCTATCTT
>ULSX01004852.1_pt1 | contig 9720 bp, 8 predicted proteins | sample 1957031 | NCBI WGS metagenome assembly ULSX01 (sample SAMEA4835718, study PRJEB28245) | human gut metagenome | biome: gut microbiome; material: fecal sample | place: Denmark | collected 2008 | reverse complement strand
ACGAAGGTGGCCGCAATAAACGGCACCAATGTGGGGAACACCTCGCCGACTGTAACATCCATCAGATCGCAGGCAACGTAGATGCACATGCCCACCGGAGGAGTGACCAGACCAACACCGATGACCACGGTGATCAGGACACTGAGCACGATGGGGTTGATGCCCACGCCCAGAGCAATGGGATACAGGATGGGCATGAACAGGGTCAGCGTTGCGATGGACTCCATGAACATGGTGACGATGAAGAAGATCAGCAGGATCACGATGAGAATGACAGTGGGGTTGGTGGAGAAGCCCAGCATGGTCTTGGCCACCCACTTATCAAAGCCCGCAGTGGTCAGCATGACGGTGTACAGCTTTGCAGCGCCGATAACGATGAAGATACGACCGCTGGTGCGGACGGTCTCTGCAAAGGCAAACTTGATGTCCTCCCACTTGAGTTCGCGGTAGATGATGCCGCCGGCAAACAGACCGTAAACAACAGCGATCACGCCTGCCTCGGTGGGGCTGACGATACCCATGGTGATCGTGCCCACGATGATGATGGGCATGAGCAGGGCGGGCCAGCTCTCCCACAGGCCATGCAGCACGGGGCCGATGGTGAAGTGGCCCGGCTCCTTGGGCACGCCTTCCTTCTTGGCCATGAAATAGCTGACGATCATCTGTGCCAGACCGCACAGGACACCGGGGATGATGCCGCCGAGGAACAGCTTACCGGTGGAAATGCCGCAGATACCGGCAATGACCACCATGGGGATGGACGGAGGAATGATGATGCCGATGGTGGAGGAAATGGCGGTAACGGCAACGGTAAAGTTCTTGGAGTAGCCCTTGCGCACCATTTCCGGCATGAACATACCGGAAACGCCTGCGGTATCGGCAACAGCGGAACCGGAGATGCCCGCAAAGATCATGCTGGAAAGCACGTTCACGTGAGCCAGACCGCCGTAGATGTGGCCGACGATGGAGTAACAGAAGTCCATCAGGCGCTTGGAAATACCGCCCTTGGACATGGTGAAGCCGGCAAAGGTGTACAGAGGGATGGCCAGCAGTGCAAAGCTGTTCATGCCCTCAAACATGCGCTGGGCAATGGTGACGGTGCTGCCGCCGCCTAGGAACAGGATGCCGCCCATGGCGGACAGGCCCAGACTCATGGCGATGGGCACACCCAGAAACAGCAGAACAAAGAATGAGATCAGCAGCCATGCGATCATTTGGATTTGCCCCCTTCCGGTTTTGCGGTCAGTTCAACGATCAGGTTGAGAACGGCGGACAGGATGCACAGCACACCGGCAATGGGGAAGATGGTGTACACCTGACCCATGGTGAACTGCGGCATAGTGGAAACGGCCTGCTTTGCGCGGGTGCACAGCTGGTAGCCGCCGTAGGTGACCATGACATAGAACAGGATGATGAACACATCACGGATGATGACAACGATCTTTTTGCCCAGCGGAGTCTTACCAAGGATGGAATCCACCACCTCCACGCGGAGGTTGGTGCCCATGGCGTTGATGCCAATGCAGGCAATGAGCATGGACCAGACGTTCAGATACTGGCTGCTCTCCATGTACCACTTGAAGCCGCCGATGCCGGGGATCAGGCGCAGCACAACGTTTGCGAACAGAATTACCATCATAGCCGCGCACAGAATGGCGGAAATGAGGGTGGTGATCTTGTCCAGAGTGGTTTGCAGTTTTTTCACAGTACAAACTCCTTTCCAAGTGCGATTCAGATAAAATGCAAAGGGACGAAGGGCACGCCCCTCGTCCCTTTGCTTCGGTTTTATTTCAAGGTTTTCTGGTCAGTGATCTCAGCGGGCTTCTTTCCATGCCTTCAGCTGATCCAGCAGGTCGCCGTAGGTATCAGCGTTGTCGGTCAGGACCTTTTCGGTCGCAGCTGCAAACGGAGCCAGTTCCGGGCTGTTGATCTTCATGCCCTTCTCTTCCAGAGCGGAGACCAAATCGTTGGTCTGCTGCTCGTTCAGCTCACGGTCGTAATCGGCAGATGCCTTTGCAGCGTCGGAAACGATCTGCTGCTGGTCAGCGCTCAGCTTGTTCCAGCTGCTCTCGGCAATGGTAAAGCACATGCCGGAGTAGATGTGGTTGGTGATGCTCAGGTACTCCTGAACCTCGAACAGGTTGTTGTTGTAGATAACGGGGATGGGGTTCTCCTGTGCATCGTAGGTCTTCTGCTGCAGAGCCTGATACAGCTCAGAGAAGCTCAGCGGCTGGGGGTTGGCACCCAGAGCGGTCATGGTAGCCATGATGACGGGGTTCTCGGGGGTGCGGATCAGCAGACCGTTCATGTCGGCAGGGCTGTTGATGGGGCCCTTGGAGTTGGTCACGCAGCGGAAGCCGTTGCAGTAGTGGGCCAGCACACGCATATTCTGGCTCAGCAGGCCTTCCTCAGCGGCAGCCTCGATGTCGCTGTCCATGAATGCCCATGCATCGTCGAAGGTCTCGAACTGGAACGGCAGTGCGGAAATGCCCATCTTTGCATCGTAGGTGGAAAAGTTGGAAGCGTCGGTGATGATGATATCCACCGTGCCGGAATCCAGAGCGATAGAGTTGATCAGGTCAGCATCGCCGCCCAGCTGGCCGGAGGGGTACAGCTGAACTTCCACAGCGCCGCCGGTCTTTTCGGCAACTTCTTCTGCAAACTGCTTTGCGCCCTTTGCACGGGGGTCTTCTTCGTTGGTGGAGAAGCCCAGCTTCAGGGTGACAGCCGAGCCGGAAGCGGCAGCGGAAGAACCGGTGGAAGCTGCAGTAGAGGCAGTGGAAGCAGCAGTGCTGGTGCCGGAGCCGCCGCAGGCAGCCAGACCCAGAGCAGCAGCGGAAATGCCAGCCACCTTCAGGAAGTCACGACGGGAAATCATCTTTTTCATAAGAATTCTCCTTCAAAAAAATATCTTCTCCTGAGCCGTTCTCGTGCTCCGGCTCTTGTTCCTTTTTTAAATGGTGCCTTTCTTTTCCAGCGCCTTTTTCAGCTCGGCTGCACCAAAGCGGGGGCTGCTGAGGACCACCTTGCCAAACTTATCGGCGATATACTGTTCGCAGTAGGCCATGCTGCCCTGTGCAAACACGATCACATCTACCTTGTCGGCAATGGTACCGGCCATCTCGGTCATGCGGGCCTTGAACTGGTCCTGATCCAGACCGAATGCACCGTCCACCAGACAGTCCACCAGCTCCACGTGTCTGTTGCACTCGCGGGCCATGCGCAGGATGGTGCCCTTGGTGGGTTCCAGCGTGGTGGGCAGGGTAGCCATCACGCCGATGCGCTGGCCCTTGCGGACAGCCTCGCGGCACATCTCCTCGTCCACGCGGACGATAGGCACACCAATGTACTTTGCCACGTCCTGTGCACTGTCGGCAACCTCGCCCACGCTGCTGCACAGGTTCAGCATGGCATCCACGCCTTCCTCAGCGGCTTTCATGTACATGCCGATCAGGCGTGCTGCCGGTGCAGTGGTCACATAGCCTGCCGCGCGGACATCTGCCAGAATGCTGGGGTCCTGCAGGCTGTACAGCTCCACATCATCGCCCAGCTGCTTTTTGACCTCCTGCTCCACCAGTTCGATCAGTTCCGGGGTGGTGCTGGTATAGATCAGACCTACCTTCATAACGGAAAAGCCTCCTTTTGTTTTTCGTGTTCTCGTGCCGGACAAGCCCGTAGCAAAGGCTCTTTGCTACATCCTACCTTCAGTTCAATCTCAACAGTTTGTCCGTCTTTACATCCTACCATTAGATTACTCTTCGGTCCGCAAAAAGTAAATTGGCGAATAGCCGATATTTCGGGCCGGTTTTGGTCGTTCTGCACAAATGTGGGATGCAAGTGGTGAAAAATCCACTTCTTTCTGGACATCATCCCATCTTGCGGCGTATAATACCCTTAAAGAAAAAGACAGGGAAGGAGCCACCGGAACATGAATCCGTTTCAAAGTGATAACATCTGGAAAAAGAAGGCCCGGCAGGGCAAGGCGCAGCAGCATCCGCTCACGCCGCGGCAGGAGTGGCAAAAGCAGGTGAACAGCAGCAGCCTGTGGCTGGGCGGCGGCGTGGTGCTGCTGGCACTGTATCTGGCCGCTGTCCGCGCCGGCACCGTGGCGCTGGACGCAAGCGCCGTCGTGCTGATCGTGGTGGTGGGCTGCTTCTGCGTATACACTGCCGCATCCCTCGGCAGGCTGATGAAGAACAAGCCGGAGGAAAAGGCAGCAAAGAAGAAAAAGAAAGCCAAAAAAGAGTGATTTTTTTCTTCCCGCGCAGAGCGCAATCGTGTAGGGCAGGTTTTATGGCTTTTATAAAATTCTTCTCCGCCGGATACGTTCTCTTTTGCGTGCCAAAAGAGAACCAGAAAAGCACCCGCTACTTTCGAGGCGCGGGAGGCACGAACTAGGGGCTGCTCGCCCCTAGTAACCCCAAAGCAGTTGGGCTCCATACAAAAAATCCAAGTCGCTGCGCTAAAGGATTTTTTGTGTTGCGCCGATTTCAAGGCCCCTCAGCCGCTACGGCGGCAGCTCCCCGCAGGGGAGCGGGGCCTGAACATAACGTTTGCGTTATCTGCCGCGCGAATGCTCCCGCAGGGAGCCAGCGCAGGCAATACGCCGTTAACCGCCACGACTCCTTCCCGTGAAAAAGCAAACAAGCCAGCCCCGCAGGGCTGGCTTGTTTGCAATATTTAAAATAATTTTTCCTCTGATATTGTCAGAGCAGAGCGGAGACAATTCTAAATCGTCAGGCTGTCAGCCCAGCAAAATTTCCACCGCTTCCCGCAGGGTGGGCACTTCGCCCACATTGCCCGGGAAGATAATGTACGGCGTGCCGGGGAACAGGCTTTCGGCACCGGTCTGCCATACCGGGATGCCCGGCCGGATCTGGCCCAGCACCTTGGCGCATTTCACGCGCAGGGCCTTCACGCCCACGTCGCTGCTGGTGATGCCGCCCTTTGCCACCACAAAAGCCGGGGAAGCGGTCAGCCTGCCCACGCAGCTTTGCAGTGCATCGCTGATGGTAACGCTGCGCACGAGGGCTGCTTCCGGGGTGTCGTCCGGCAGGGTGAGCACCACGCGCTTTGTGGACACGCAGCAGGTGATGCCCTTTGCGATCTGCTGTGAGCAGTGGGCCACGATGGCGGCTGCTTCCTTTTCCAGCTCGCCCGGCACCAGCACCTTGTCGCTGTCCATCTCAATAAACTCGATGCCCTGTACTTTTTTCAGTTCTTCCAGCTGGGCCGTGGTCTTTTTGGTGTGGCTGCCCACCACGATGATGCCGCCTGCCTTGCTTTTCTGCGTGACCATCTTTTCCCGGGTGAGCAGCGGCTGGTCGGAAATATTGCCGATGGCCTTGACCAGTGCGGCCGCACTGCGGATGGTGAAGTGACGGCCCTTTGCCATGGCGCGGTACAGTGCCACTGCAAACACCTTCACATCGCAGTCCGCCACTGCGTTCACGATCACATGGCCGTAATCGTGCACCGCCAGCAGCTGGGCCTCGATGCCGTCAAAGTCCATGGCGCGCAGGCTTTCCAGCGAGATGCAGGTCACGTCTCCTGCACGGACTTTGCCGCCGGTTTTTTCCTCAATGTATTCGCACAGGTTGCTGGCGTGGTAGCCAAAGGTCTCGTCCTTGGCAAATTCGGTCTGGCCGCAGGGCACAAGCTCTGCGCCGTAGCGCACATAATGCACGTTGTCCAGTGTAAAGCGTCCGCCCTCGCGGAAGTAGGGGCACAGGATGTCGCCATCCATTTTGTAACCGTTCTCAGCCTCCGTCACCTCGCGCAGCAGGTCGGTCTCCAGCGGGTAGTGGCCGCGCAGGGTGGAGTCGCCGCGGCTGATGATAAGGTAGTCCATGCCGAACTCGCGGGCCACCTTGGCGGTGTTCTCCGCGATCTCGCGGTGGGCCTTGGTGGTCTCGGCCTCGGTAAAGCCGCGGCTGTTGGTCAGAATAAAGAAGAGCTTTTCCGGCGCAGCAAAGCCCTTGCGCAGGCTTTCTACCATCCAATCTGTATAAACATAAATATCATGTACCGTCTGTACGCCGGTAGGGTCGTCGTCCAGCACAATGATCTTGCGGTTGCTGGCGGCAGCTTCGGCGGCAAGGGCGGCGTTCAGTTTTTCCTCATCCACCTGCGGAAAATTGGCCAGAACATCGGCACTGCGGATCTGTTCCATCTGAAGCTCCTCCTTTATTCGTACAACACCTGTGCGATCAGCACCAGCGGCTCGTCGCCCAGGCAGGCGATCTGGTGGGTGTCGCCGGGCATGGCGGCAATGATGTCGCCCTTCTCCAAGATCTGCTCCTCGCCGTTGATGATGTGGACAGCGCGGCCGGAGACGATGACCATGCTTTCCATCTCGTGCTCATGCGTGTGCCTGCCAATGGTCACGCCCGGTGCCAGCGTGTGGCGCACGTAGGCGCGGCCCTTGCCCAGCATTTCGGCAGGCGCATCCAGCAGGCGTTCCATCATCACGGTGCCCTCGCCGCCCATGCAATGGGGGATCGGAGTGGGTTTCATCTCAGAAGCTTTCTTATATAACATCCCATGTTCCACCTTTCGAGTCATCTGCAGCAGCATACGGCAGAGTGTTTTTAAACATCCTACCTTTCAAGTCAAGTCCATTATACATGAGCGCAAGCGGAATAGCAAGATTTTTTCCTGAAAAGCTGTTCAATTTTGTGCAATGCGTTTTGTGCAATCTGGCTGATATCCCTCCGTTCCTGCCCCGCAGGCATACAAAAAAGCTTCCCCGCCGCAGGCACGCAGCCCACGGAAAGGGAAGCTTTTGTCTGATTCAATTTCGGGTGCATCTGACGGAAGTAGTACACCGCAGCATAACACTCCGCTTTCCTTTTTTCGGATCCCGAAATAAATTGGAACTCTGCACATGTTCAAGCTGCAGTTTTTGTGTTTTTTTCAGAGAATCCGTTTTTTGTTGCCGGAGCAGCGTTTCTTTTGTATAATGGCAGTGATGGAAGGCCGATGCCTTTTGCAGGTTTTTAATCACGACGTTTCAAAAGCGAGGTGTACTGATTATGGAATGGGCAAAATTGCTGTCAACTGAAAAACTTTCTTCTGAACCTCCTGAGCCCGATTCGTTCAAGGAGTATCCCATCAATGCATTTGAAAAGGACTACAGCCGGATCGTTTCCAGCGCTGCATTCCGCAGGCTGCAGGACAAAACGCAGGTGTTTCCTCTGGACAAGAGTGATTTCATCCGAACCCGCCTGACGCACTCGATCGAAGTCTCCACGATCGCCCGGCAGCTTGGCATCATGATCTCCAAAAACACAACACAGTACAAGCCAACTGATATTACCGTGCCGGAGGATGCCGAAGCCATCGCATCAGTCCTGCTCTGCGCCGGCCTTTTGCACGACCTCGGCAATCCGCCCTTCGGGCATTTCGGCGAGACCGTGATCGGCGACTGGTTCAAAGAGAACCTTGACCATGTAAAATACAAAGGACAGCCCCTTCGCAGCTGGTTATCCGCGCAGATGATCGCTGATCTGGAAAATTTTGAGGGCAATGCACAGGCGCTGCGGATCCTGCTGAAAGCAAAACACGGTTCCAGCCTCAATCTGTCCAAAGCGATCATCAGCACGCTGGTAAAATATCCCACCGACTCCTGCTCCGTTGATAAAGGCAGTGCGGATATCCGAAAGCACAAACTCGGCTTCTTCGCTGCAGAACAGGAGACTTTTGAGCAGATCTCGGAAGCGGTTGGGACCACCACTCCCGACAAAGGCATCGTGCGCCATCCGCTGACCTACCTGCTGGAAGCAGCCGACGACATTGCATATTCTACTGCCGATCTGGAAGATGCCTTTAAAAAGGGCCTGTTCACCCTTGACCAGTTCATTGAATATTACACAAATTCTTATGACCATTCAAAGATCGTTCCCCACAGAAGCCCTGAGTACTTCTCCGATGAGCGGATCCAAGAACTTTCCGCGCTGCGCGGTGCAGACCACACCCCAGAAAACGACAGCGCTGCATTTAAAAAATGGCTCACCCAAACGCGTCAGTGGCTGATGTATGTAGCCATCTACCGTTTTTCCTGCAAATATAAAGAGATCATGGCCGGGACCTACTGCGGTGATCTGTTTGAAGGAACCAATCACGCCATCACCATTGACATCCTGAAAGGGGCCATGCGGAAATTTGCCTTCGATACGCCCGGCATCCTGAAACTGGAGCTGTCCGGACAGGTCATTCTCGATTTTCTGCTGGATCATTTTGTTCCCGCCGTGCTGTACTATGACTCTGCATACTGCACCGACGGGCAGGCACCTTCCAAGGCCGACAAAAAGCTTCTCGCCATCTTCTCCGGCAATTACAAGCAGGATTACCAAAACGCCCGAACCGGCACGGAACCTTTTGACTTGTACCTCCGGCTGCTGATGGTCACCGACTATATCAGCGGCATGACAGATTCCTATGCCCGCACGCTGTACCGCGAGCTTAGCGGTATTGAATAACGCTGCCCTGTTCAGATCCCACGTGCCCGGTTCGTCTGCCGCTTATGGGCTACGGCATGATCGTTCAAAAACTGCTGATACATCACTCTGGAAGCCTCGCACAACTTCAAATCAGGTGCCAGCTTTTTTACGAAGACACTGCTTGCGAATGCGAACGCCTTTTGAATTGCAAAATGATTTTTCAGTTGCTATACTGGGCTTATCGAAAATTTTCGGGAGGATGCCGCAATGACCGCACAGACAATGCAACTCGGGAACAGACCTTGCCGCATTTACGGCGAAGCCCATGCAGAATACCTACTGCTCCAAATGACAGGCGAACATGAGCTGCAAAGCATGGAAAGCGAGATTGCCGCTATCGCACAAAGCGGCCAGAACTTTCTGTTTGCGGCCATCCCGGTGGAAAGCTGGAACGATGCACTTTCTCCGTGGGAAGCCCCTGCCGTGTGGGGAAAGCAAGGATTTGGTGGCAAGGCTGCGGAAACCCTGTGCTTTCTGACAGAACAGGTCATTCCAACACTGAAGCAGCAGTATCCTCTCCCGGAAAATGTCAAAATCATTCTGGGCGGCTACTCGCTGGCCGGGTTGTTTGCATTGTGGGCATCCACCCAGACTGATCTGTTCTATGGTATCGCCGCCGCATCTCCCTCGGTGTGGTTTCCGGAATGGATGAAGTTTGAACAGCAGCACCCGATACAGGCACAGCGCGTTTATCTGAGCCTTGGCAACAAGGAAGAGCATACGAAAAACGCTGTCATGGCTGCGGTAGGCGATAACATCCGCACCCTGCACAGCCGGCTTATAGAGCGTGGCGCAGACTGCACCCTTGAGTGGAACAGCGGCGGGCACTTTAAGGACGCTGACCTGCGCACGGCAAAGGCATTTCGGTGGGCGATGGAGGAAAGCCGATGAATATTTTGATTGATGCCGACGGCTGCCCGGTGGTCGATTTGACGTTGCAGATTGCAAAGCGGTTTGGCGTTCCTGTTACCATCCTGTGCGATACCGCCCACCAAATCGAGCGGGAAGGTGCGCAGACATTGGTGTTCGATAAAGGGGCAGACAGCGTAGACTTTGCCCTCGTTAACCGGGTAAAGCCGGGGGATATTGTCGTAACACAGGACTATGGGCTGGCGAGTATGTGCCTTGCCAAGCGCGCACGGGTGCTGAATCAGAACGGTTTGGAATACACCGCCGACAACATGGAAGCTCTCATGCTGCGGCGTTATGAAAACAAAAA
>ULSX01043670.1_pt1 | contig 9768 bp, 10 predicted proteins | sample 1957031 | NCBI WGS metagenome assembly ULSX01 (sample SAMEA4835718, study PRJEB28245) | human gut metagenome | biome: gut microbiome; material: fecal sample | place: Denmark | collected 2008 | reverse complement strand
ACTTGCCCTGCTCGACTGCCTTCCAGCCCATGTGCTGCCACACAAGATTCATCGTAGCCGTTCCATAGAAGAGAACAGTTCCGACCGTCCCGACTAAAGTTCCCATTGACTTGGCAAGGTCGGCTGCACCCGCAGACGTTGCCGACAATCCTTGAGAATGAACGGCGACCATCGCCAACGGAATGCCGATATAGGAAACGGCACGAACATCGGCAGAAACCGTTCCGCCCGGGGTAACCAAGGCAATGTAAACAAGCTGCATCGCAACCCCGCACATGATGCCGGTCTTAAGATCTCCCAAAACAAGTCCGCAAATCAATCCGCCGACAAGCGGTCGTCCGAGCGTATAGTTGCCGATTGTCGTACCGCCAAGACCGGGCATTGATGATAAACAGGCAAACAACCCTAAAATAGCTGCCTGTACCCAACTGATTGTCATAAATATCTACCCCTTTTCTTATTGTTTATAACCCGAATTTGCTCTTGAAATCATCAAAATAACCGATTGAAACATCCGGAAGCAGTTGGAATTTGACCTTGTAGCCGGCTTTCTGGATCTCTTCCAATGCCTCTGCCTCTTCTTGCGTAATTGACTGATTGTTTCCGAGTTTTATGGAACCCGGACGATCGTTGCACGGTCCGACGATGATCTCCTTTACGTCACCCGGCACGAATCCCTGATCAACCAGAATTTTCTTCATGTCGAGCGGATTTTTCGTAATCAGGAAATAGCGACTGTCAGAATCAAGCACCTTTTGACATTTCTTTTGCCAGGCATCCATCGTCCAGACAAATGTTTTCTTATCGTCCGTTGCGGCCTTGTAAGCCTGCTTCAAAACGTTGTTGCTTGCTGCCGCATCATTAACGGCAATCAATCCGTCGCACGGATATTCCCTGGCCCAGCGCGTCACGGTCTGGCCATGAATCATCCGGTCGTCAATTCTTACAAATGTTACTGACATTACTCTCACTCCTTACTTAAATGTCGTCTTCTTCGTCATCGCCGACTTCCATTTTGAATTCTTGAACAGCATTTCTTGCCTCGGACAAAACGGTCGTCACAAATTCGTCCCCGGACAGCATGTCCTTCATGACCAGAGAATTCAGTGCCATTGGAAGATTCATTCCGCCAAGAATGACCGCACCTTCCAGCAGACCTCTTTTTTCCAGTACGTTGCACACCGTCGTCAGCGGACTGCCTCCGACAATATCGGCTAGGACAATCAATTCCGTATCAGAATCAATATTATTTTCCTCGAGTCTCCTGGAAAATTCAGCGGCCAGGTCATCAACATCCTCACCTTCCTTCAGTCCGACTGCCATGACCTGATCAATCTTATCGCCTGCAAACATTGCCAGAGACGTTTTAAGGCCATCCGCAAATGATCCGTGACTCACCAGAATAAGTTGTTTCATGTAATCCCTCCTCATATCATTTATGTGTTCATGATACAGTCTTTTTAAGCGCTTACATAGTGTGGTATGTCATTCCCTGTCCATGATAAAAAGCACCCTTGAAGTGACAATTGTCACACAGGATGCTTTCTACTTGCTTATCAGCGTATTTTCAAGCTGATTCTGAATCTTGCTGATTTCGGTATCGACCTCACGCTTCTCAAGAGCTTTGCTGATCAGATAATCTGCCCGTCCCATTGCGTCATTGTATTTTTTGAAATGCTGCGATGCTCTCATGCTGTTCAATATCGCATCGAGACTTTCAGTCATCAAGGCATTGTGCGTAATTCCGTCCTCTTCCAGGAAACGTTTCGTCTGCCGGCTTGAGATGACGCTGCGCAAAACAGTCGATCCCTGGGAATGCCTGAGCAGATACTGCTGAACCTTTTTGTCGCAGCAAAGCAGCTTGACGAATTTCCAAGCCAGTTTCTTACGGTGACTTTGCGAAGAAACTGCAAAAAGAGACGTTTCTGAGTTGGTTCCGCAAATTTTTCTGCTTTCTGACGGCATCTTGATGCACGTCCATGAAAATGCAGAGTATTTGGCCACGTGGTACGGATAAGATTTATATGTCCGGTATTGTGCCAAAGTCATTGGCAAAAATGCCACCTTGCCCTTATCAAAATCATCTGATCCGGGTTCGTAATTTCCTGATAAAGCATTTAATTTCTCCATCATGGTCAAAGCCCTGCGAACCTTTGAACTGGTAAAATCGGCACTTGATCCGTCATTTCCGAACAGTTTTGCGCCATATGCAAAAACTGCATTCTCCCACGTGTAATCTGCAATCCCAAACTGATCGACGATTCCGTCATTGTTGACATCCTTTGAAACCCTTTGACAGATATCATATAAGTCTTCAATAGTCCATGATGACCCGGGCAAATCTATGCCTTCTTTTTTCATAAGCTCCGTATTTACGCACATCATCATCGGATTTGTTTCGTAAGGAAGCGCATACTGATTTTCGGAATATCTTCCTGCCTCATAGGCACCGTCATAAAATATTTTCCTGTCAATTCCTTCTTTTTCTATATAACCGTCAAGTTTTGCCATGCTCCCGATTGAGGCCAGCATGTTGAACTGCCTTGACGGCACAATGAAGACGTCCGGTGACTTGTTTGCGACAATCTTTTCAGACAGCCAGTCCATGTAGTCATTTTTTTCGAGTCCGCTTTCATACTTTATTTTCACACCGCGATTTTCCTTTTCGAACCGCCTGATTGCGTAATCAATCACTTTGGTTCCCTCGCTGTTGGGAACATTCCAGCTGCTGTCGACATATATTCCAAGAGTTATCGTCTGCTCTTTATTAGATTCGTAAAAAACGGCTGCGGCACCGACTGACAAAAGCAGGGCCGCTCCGAGCAAAAACAATTTAAGTTTACTGTTTTTCATCAATATCCACCGAAATTCTTCAACATGATTCCCGTCTGAACTGCCCAGATTGCCAGCTGCGTTCTGTCACGCAGGCCGAGTTTTGAAAGAATTCTTGAAATATTGTTCCTGACCGTTCCTTCAGAAAGATACAATTTGCCTGCGATTTCTTTATTCGACAGTCCCTGTCCGACACGCTGAATGATTATTTTTTCCGATTTGGTCAGTTCATCCGAACCTTTTTCATCGACTTCTATGGCAAAGTCAGATTGTGCCATCTGCGAAAAAAGCCTGACCACCTTTGTGGCAATATCCGGATTGATCATTGAGCCGCCGCGATGCACCGTCATGATGGCCTGTTTCAGTCCTTCCATTGAAATTCCCTTCAAAATATACCCTGATGCACCGTATTTCAATGCGCTGTAAATGAAATCATCATCGTCAAACGTCGTCAAAATAATGATTTTGACGTCAGGGTACTTTTTCTTCTTGGTGCAGACCGTTCCGTCCATCTTCGGCATTCTGACATCCATTAGAATCACATCAGGAACATTTTTTTCAAGACTCTTCAACACATCCGTTCCATCACCGACGGAGTCAGTAATCTCAATCTCCGAATCAGTCCCCAGGACAATTTTGAGAGATTGTCTGATAAGTTCCTGATCATCTGCAATAAGTACCTTAACCATTTTCATCCCGCCTTTTAAATTCTATCATTGTCTTAAAACCGTCTTTTCCGTCATAGCTGACTTTTCCGCCGATAATCGCAATTCTCTCGCTCATTTGCGTCAGCCCGAAGCCGTATTTGAATTCAGAGGCCCCCGTTCCGTCGTCTTGAATGACCACATGATAGTTGTCTTCATCCTGAGTCAAAATGATTGAAACGTTCTTAGCATGTCCGTGTCTTAACGAATTGGTAATCGATTCTTCGATGGTTCTGAAAATAACGTCTTCGGTCGTCTTCTCGAAATCAGCATCTCCCCATTGATAACACAGTTTTACGTTGATTTTCGACACATCCGTATAGTTTTGAATCATTTTCTCGAGAGAACCTTGCAGAGTCCCTTCCTTAAGGGCCTCCGGGCGCAATTTGTTCAAGGAATTCCTGACGTCGATTATTCCTTCGCGGACAACCCTGGAAATGTTTTCCAGCTGTTTTTTCGCCCCGTCCCTGTCAATGTCAATCAAGACCATGACCGCATCAATTCCGGCTGCAATACCAGTCAGAGCATGTCCTAAAGTATCGTGGATCTCGCGTGAAATTCTTTTTCTTTCCCTGAGTTCAGCATTTTCTTCCGCCAGCGTCACATAGCTTTTAAGATCTGCATTGACCTTGTCGGCCATCCGCAGTTCTTCTTCAATGTTTCGCTTTTCGTTAGTTGAATAAATAATATAAGTCAAGAGAGTAATGATGAAGACAATCAAACTGAAGATGTCGATAAGATTCTTGCATAAATTCATTTCAAGATTGATTCGTTCAGGCAGAAAGTTTATGTAAACTTCGATTGAAGGCAAGTGAAAAAACATCGCAACCAGGTTGTAATTTGACAGAGCCAGACAGACACTGCCAAAGCCTATGAACAAGACCCAGTAAAATTTCCGTTTCAGAGAATAAAGATCTTTGGTGGAAAAGAAGACGTCTGCAAAAACCAGAAAAATCATTCCGTTGTAGGAGGCACGCATTTCAAGAAACAAGATGACCATGACGACCAGCTCGATGACAATCCAGGCATAATTCCAGACAGTGCCCTGCATTTCCCGTCGAAAACAGATTATGAAAACCAACACCGCAAACGTTGCCGTTGACAAAAAATAGAGCTCGACGGGCGAAGTGGGGACTACGCTTGCCTTTTCCAGCAAATAGTAACTCAAGCCTTTTTCGATGATGTACTTGGTTGCAAAAAGATACGTCGACGAGTAGAACATGATTCCCAAAAACGTCACCCAGATCAGGGCCTCATAAGAATAATGCACATTTCGCTTCTTGTTCATCACTGCCACCCCTCGATGCTGTACCTGTCAATGTTTTCCTTAGTAATCAGGTGAACCGGAACAATGATTTTTTTGGGCACCTTCTTACCGGACACCAGCCTGTAGCTGATGCTTGCGGCCTTTTCTCCAAGTTTGACAGGCGACTGTGCGACCGTGGCCCATGCATCATCCTTTGAAGACAACAGCTTTTTCATATTTGCCGAACCGTCAATTCCATAGACGCGAACCATTTTCCCGACTTTTTGAGAATCCAGTGCGGCCAGGGCTCCAATTGCGCTTTGGTCATCCAAAGCCATGACAACATTAAAATCAATTCCGTTTCTGATTGCTTCCTGCACCTTAGGCATCGCAATTTCCGTTTGACCAAGCGTTTCGACCTGCTCAACAATCCGGTAGTTCGGCCTGCCCTTTATCGTGTCCGAAAAACCCTGATAGCGATCTTTGACGGACAGCGCATTCCAGTGCCTCAACAAGATGATTCTTGCTTCGGACATGTTCTTCATCATGTTCCTGGCACACAATACTCCGGCATTATAGTTGTCAGATACGATCGTACAGTCGACATTCTTCGTTTCCTTCACCTGGCTGTCCACCGCAATGATTTTTATTCCGTGCGCCCTGGCCTTCTTCAATGCCGAATCAAGCATCCTGCTGTTGCCGCTGACCGGATTGATAACGATTACATCAAAATCCTCCCTGATAAACGTTTCAATCTGCCGGCACTGTTTCCTTATGCTGAGCGCAGGATCCAGCGTTTTTAAGACATCACCGTTGTCATCCGTCCGTTTTCTGATTTCATCGTTGATCACCGTGTAAAAAGTATTGTTCATCGTCATGTACGTTGCACCGATTTTGACTGGTTGTCTTGTAAGAGGCACAAACAGATAACACAGATACACCATGACAACGATCAAAACTTTCGGCACTGTATTTTCCCATTTAAAAATTCTTTTTTTCATAGGACTTTCCTTTTCTTAAAATTAGCAAAGATGCACGCTTTAATTATAGCGCTTACGAGATTGCCCATCAAAGCATCCTTGCGGGCATCAACGTCCTTTTCAGCGCACAACGCCCCGTCCTCATCGCTTCAAGTGACATTTGTCATGACAAAATATTTCTTTTAAAAAAGCTTTTGTTAAACGCTTGTGTAAACGTTCGCCAAAACAAAAAAGACAGGAAGGTTTCATCAAATGAAAGACTTTTTTAAACAAATTTCAGGAAAAAATGATGCCTATCTCCCAGAGAATCGGCAACAACCGCTACCTGCTCAACCTTGTTCATCGTCTTCGGTATCAGCTGCCAATTGGCAACGTGCTATGAACAGAAGGGACTGTTTGCCGGTGCAATCGGTCTTTCCAGCTTCCTGATGCTCGTTCCGTTCCAGTCAATGAAGCAGGGAACGATGATTTAACTTGATTCTCTCGGTGCAAAAGGCATTTCGTCGGCATCATCACAGCCATTATTACAACAGAAATCTACTGCAAGATCTGTGCAGCAAATATTACGATCAAAATGCCCAAGTCCGTCCCGCCGAAATGTCAGAACAACGGTCTGTTGCTGCCGTACCGGTTCAACGGCGCAAATGCGGATACCGCCGGACTCATCGGTGATTTTCAAAGTGCAAGGATCAGCCTTGAGGAGCTGAATTAACAACGTTCATCCCATTTTAAATATCTTTAAACAAAAAAAGCAGCGAAATCTCATCAAACAAGATGTGCCTTCGCTGCTTTTTTGCATGAAACGACAGCTGCAGAAAAGCCCTGCATTTAAATTGAACCTCAGCCTTTGCGAATCTTGCGGACCCCGACCGTCAGCAACGGGATGATGATCAAGAAGATGGCAAGATAACCCATGTAGCCGTAACCGTACTTGATGATGTTCGTCAAGCCTCCCAAAGAGATGACCACCGACAAAATGATGATGAATGCCGACAAAACGCAGCGTTTTTCAAACAGCGTCGGCACCTTGTCGACAACCTTGCTGTTTTCAAAACGATCGACGAAGGCAAACGTCAAAGTGATGGCAGAAGAGACCAGACATAAGAGCAGGATCACGCCGTAAACGACCAAAAGCCAGTTGACCTTCATAGTCTGCAAAACCGTCAGCGTTGGCAGAGTCGATCCGTTCGGCGTCTTCGTGAACGTGTTTTCCCAGCAAAGAAGCATGAAAACCGCCATTCCCAAACCAAAAGTATTCATGAAAAACGACGCAAACATTGATTTGCCTTCAGCGTTATTTTTCTTGCCTTTAAAAATTGCCCCGCAGGCCAGCATCGTCGGAATCTGCACGCATTGGAAGCCGGCATAAACAAAAGCATTCCAGATTGCCTTTGGAAGTTCCGAAAAGCCTTCATTTTGGAAACGCACCGAGAAAAGATGACCGACGTTTCCGGCCTTCAAGATCCCGTAGCCGTATGCAACGAAAATGCAGATCATGATTGCGGTTCCCATATAAGTACTGATTAATTGAACGGCCCGTTCGCCAAAAATCGTCGCAAAGAAGACCAGCAGACCGACCAAAACGATGCAGACATAGTAATTCCAACCAAAGTACTGCCCCAACGCGCTGGCTGCACCGGCAATCGCAACCGATACGGCCATGATAACCATGACGTAAAAGAAAAGTTCAAAAACAAGCTCCAATTTGTCAAACGGATGATACAGCTTCTCAAATAATTCCTTGTATGAATGCAGGTCATATTTGTTGTATAACCTCATGGCAATCGCGATGATTCCGGTCAAGATGGCCATCGACAAAGCAAGCGACAACAGACCGGCCCAACCCGAACAGACAAAATACGTGTTCTCCTGATTGCCCGTCGCAAAGCCTCCACCCGCATGGGATGCAAACAAAACCATCGCAACGGATAGAATCGATGCCGTTGAAGCCTTGGCCGCCGTGTGATTACCCTTTTTCTCCATAAAAATTCCTCCTCAATGTCTGATACCCTCATCAAATGCTCAAAAAGCCATTTTTTCTTTATAAAACAGAAAAGCGGCCGACCGTTCAATCGAACAGCCAGCCGCTTTCGTAAGAAAACATCCGTCATGCTGTCCGCATCTGCTGCTTAGGCGATGCGGACAATATCAAAACCATCCGCATCACCTAAATAATAATGCGAATAATGATAATATCTGCTGCGTTGTGGAACTGCATGACGTTTTTCATGTCTTCTTACCTCGTTTCGTATTTGATGTTTCCAACTTTACCACTGTTTAAATTAAAAATCAATAATAAAGTTTAAAATAAAATGAAATTCACGTTTCCGTCACTGGAAAATGCCGATTCCGAATCATCAGTCAACGACAAAAACAGGATCCTTAAAGCATTTACATGCTTCAAGAATCCCGTTTTCTTAAGAGCCTCATTCAGTCTTTGAAACTTTCTCCTTAAAGTCTTCAATAACGAGCCTTAAGTTCTTATTGCCGTGATAAATCCCGCAACCAAACACCAGCATCCCTAAAATGCCGACAGAAACAGCGACGATGCCGCAGACCAGGAAAAACGTTTCCTTGCTTAATGAATAAATCAAAACAACCCCGATTCCAACCAGCATGAACCAAAGATTCATCCAACGGCTCAAATTTTCAAGCATATGCCTTTGATATTCGATCTCTTTCCGGTAGCCTTGTTCAAGTTGTTCTTTCGTCACTTAAAGCACCCCTGTTTCCTTTGATTCTAATAGCTTAAGCCTGGGTTGAAGAAGCCGGCAACAACACCGACAAGCGCAATTACGACAAGCAAAAGCATCACCTTGATCGGCGACATATTCTTTTTGGACATCAGCCACCAGCAGAATACGATGAACAAAACCGTCAAAAGCCCTGGATATACGTTATCCAATTGATTTTGCAAATTGAGATAAACTTTGCCGGAAGCATTTCTCAGCTTGAATGCAGTTGAAATTGAAACCCACGTTGCAGCAACGGCTCCGATAACCATCCCGCCGATAATCGCAATTGCCTTCCTGATGGCCTGACCTTGCGCTCCGACCAGGAATTCAACCGCCTTGTCACCAAGTTCATAGCCTTTGAAGTATGCAAAACGCATCCCAAAATATGCAAGCAGGTTCCACACGACGATGTAGAAAATCGCCCCTAACGGAGAGCCACCGTTTGACAATCCCAACGCAATCCCCAGGATAACGGGAATCAGTGTTCCGACAACAAGTGAGTCACCGATGCCGGCAATAGGCCCCATCAACCCGGCGCGGAGTCCATTGATCGTTTCCTCATCGACACCTTCGGCATTGTTGGCACGTGCTTCTTCAAGTCCGGCCGTAATGCCGACGATCAAAGAACCCAACTGAGGTTCGGTATTGAAGAAGGCCGTGTAAGTATGCATTGCCTTTTCCTGATCTTCCTTTTTGTCATACAACTCTTCGACGATTGGCAACATTGAAGTCAAATAGCCGAAAGTCTGCATGTGTTCCTGTGAAAAGCATGTCAGATTACCATAAAACCAATGGTGAAATGATTTCGTCAACGTTTTTCTGCTTATCTTCTTCGTTTCCATCATCAAATATCCTCCTCATCATCATCATCTGCTTCAACTGCCTGAGCCACGGAAGTCTTGCGTGCAATCTTTGCCATGTCGAGTTCGTAGAACAAAAGTGCAAAGATAAGCGAGATGACTGCACATGAAACAAGATTCAGATGAAGTGATGCAGCCAACGTGAATCCAACCATGAAAGGAACGAAATCCAAAACGTTGTTTACGAGTTGTTTAAGTAAAATGGCAATACCTACGCATGGAAGAAGTGAACCAACCGTAAAGAGCGTCATCATTGGAATACCGTCCATTGGCAAGGCCGTCTTCAAGGCAGTAACCGCACTGGCACCTAATTTGCACATGATAAGTGTCGGCAAGAATGAAAAGATCAAATGCGAAACCCATGGCCAACCCCAGTCAACAGCATATAATTTCTTGAACTTGCCCTGCTCG
>ULSX01033667.1_pt1 | contig 9890 bp, 13 predicted proteins | sample 1957031 | NCBI WGS metagenome assembly ULSX01 (sample SAMEA4835718, study PRJEB28245) | human gut metagenome | biome: gut microbiome; material: fecal sample | place: Denmark | collected 2008 | reverse complement strand
ACCTTTTTCTCCCTTTGCACCATTAGAACCTTTAGATCCATTCTTTACGGACAAAGTTGTAGATGTACCATCACCAAAAGTAAAGGTCATGACATTCGTACCACCATCTGCTATAGATGTGGTAGTCTGCTTAGCAGAAACAGAGGTTTTTTTATACAAATCCTTTATCCTCTTCCATAACACTATTAAACTATTATCTGTTAATACTTTCATTTTCTTAATCTTTAAATATTAATTTTTATTATTCTAATGAATTTATAAAATCATTACTAACTTCTATAATGGTTTCACCTAATTTCTCCCATTTAGTTTTATCATAAGTATCAGTAACATTACCTGTATAAATATACTCAGCATAGATATTCTTATCACCAGTAGTGCTAGCATTCATTATATAGATATGTTTCTTAATATCTGATGTAGGGAGTTCTGTAACTACTTCTATAAATGTAGTATCTATATTACCTAACTGAGATAAAGGTACAAAACCATTTCTATCAAGTGTAGAAACACCATTAGCTTTGCCTTTCTCAGAGGATTTAATAAACATACTCTTACATTTATTCCAAAAAGTAATAAGTCCTGTTTTGCTTAAATAAAAATGTTCCATATTTTATTCTAAATTATTTATAAAAGTATCTGGTATTTCTACTAAATCTACATCAGTAATAATTTCTATCAACTTCCATTTTGTAGTATCAAAAAATTCATCAATAGTTCCTCTAAATTGATATATTCCCCAATCACCATTAGTATTTTGGAAAGTGATAACTAAACCATCTTTTCTCTGTGAAACAGGAACTAATTTAATAGCTTCTGATAATATAATATAATGTTCATCATATTTATCAGTAATATTAATAAAGTCCTCTCTTTTCCATAGAGAAATCTGATTAAAGAAATCTTCAATCTTAATTTGCTTATTTTGACCATCTTGTACTATGGATAATGTATCATCATAAGTAACAGGTTCTGCATCTGGTAATTCACTATCTTTTACTCCAAGTTGAAGTAAAGCATTGTGTATTTTTAAAATATCTTCTCTTGTAAAAAACATATTTATAATTTTCTAAATTGTTCATTAAAATCTGTTATTCTAAGACCATTCATATCAATATGGTCTTTATCATAAATACCTATATTTCTCCAAGCAGATATACATTTATTATATGCTTTTATATTATTATTGTATATCCATAATAAACTTGTATCTTCTGGAGCTTGTTCTCCTTTAGAAAATTCAAATTTATCTATCTTAGAAGAAATAAATTCATTTATTTTCTTATCTTCTGCATACATATTCTTATTTCTTAGTATTTACTTGTTTATGTATTTGTTGTCTTTTAATTGATAATTCCTTATCAAGTTTTTCCTTTAAGAAATCAAGATTAGTATCAAACTGTCTTCTATTCTCATCAAGTTTAGCTTGTTCCATAGAATTATTAGATTCCTCTACAAGAGTATCTTTAGAAGTTGCATTAATCTGAGCAACTAATATCTTAGTCTCATTATTCTCTTGATTCATCTTATATTCCTGCTCTCTTTGAAGTTGTTCACTCTCAGCTTTCTGTTGTAAAACAGCTTGAGCTTGTTGTGCTTCCTGCTGTTGAGATTGCTGTAATTGCTGTAATTTAGTATCTTCATCTTTCTTAACCATATTAATCTTTTCAGCAAGAGAAGCAGTACCATATAACTGCATAATAGTAGAGAATGATAATGTCTGATTCTGTAAAGCTGCTTGTGCTAATGTTTCTATCTGTTGATTTAACTTCTGAGAAGCTTCACTATTATCTACTACTAAACCATAATCACATTCTGCAAATTCATCACCATCTATTTCTAACATCTTTAAAGCTCCATCAGGTAATATATATTGAAATTTCTTCTTATTACCTTTCATAGCTATCTTAGCAGTTTCAATAAAAGCTTCAAGAACTCTTTTCTTTAAATTCTCGTGAGTAACAAATAACCATTCAGTAATATGTGAAGATTGTAATGTTGCTCTTTCAACTCCACCTACAGTTTCTCTATTACTAACTTGACCTTCTCTTTGAGGAGAAATACCAGCTACTTCTGACATTTCATTCTTAATAAAAGTAAGTAATTCTACATAAGATTGTATCTGATTAGCATCACTTGCTGATATAACTCCATTTGAAGCATTATTCATAGCTCCAGCAAGTTTACCTGTAGCAGCTCCTATATTACCTTCATTAAAAGAGTCTTGTATATATAAACCTACAGTTTTAGCATAATACATCCATTTGTCTATACTCCAATTCTTAGGTTTCTTTGAGAAATCAAAGCTAACTAAAGTACCCCAATTTCTAGCAATTAACTTATTTAATCTATCGTGAATAACATCATATAAATAATTATATGGTTTCATCATATCAACTAAACTGAAAGGCTTATTATCATTAAGATTATATAGAGAACCTATAATACCAAAATGACATTTTGAAGGATTCATTAAACTATTATATTGTACAACACAAGGTCTCATATTAACATAGATATTTTCACCTATCTTAGTACCTTCCCAAGCTTGATTAATATAATAAGTCTCTTCTTCTTCACCTAAATTCTCATTAATTACATAGTCTTCTGAATAGAAATTATATTGAGGTTCACCATCTTCATCATATGATTTTACCTTCTTAATCTTTCTTTTAGATTTCCAATATACTCTAAGTACTTTAATATTACCTGCCATATCATAAGGCATCAGACTTTCTGTATATCCATCTGTAATAGAACTAAAGAAACCTTCTTGACTTACTTCTGCATTATTAGCTTCAATATTTTCATCTAAGAAATCAGCAGGTATCATAGTATATCTAGGGTCAACATTACTCATTTTATCAGTTTTACCTTCATCAATACCTACTTTAAGATTTTCAATATAATCAATATCTTTTTTCTTTAATACATCATGGAATGTATCTATTATTCTTCCAGGACTCCAATAATCTTCGAGAATAATAATATCTGCATCTTCTACTCTATTACTATATCCTGATTTGAGTATTCTTACTTTTAAAGGATTTAATCTTCTTACTATAGGTTCTCCACCTTCAATACTACATTGATAGATTTCTTCACCTACAGTCATTGCATCTCTAAATCCTTCATTAAACATTACTTTCATATCATATTGTTTAACATAATGATTAAGAACTAAATTTCCTCTTTGTTCTCTTGCATCTTGCCAATTATATGTAAAGTAATCATTTATTCTATCTAATTCTTGACTAGCTTCTTCATCACTCATAGAATTATCAGCTATCCATTCCTGTAATTTCTGATTTAATTCTTTTTTCTTATTCTCTTCTATTTCAGATATAGCAGTAGGATTAGTTACTATAACTCTATAATCAAATACTCTTTTTGATTCTTCTCCTTGAAGAACATTAAGTTTAGGAAGTAGAATACTATAATGTTGTATTTTATTAGGTATATAATCTGCTTTAATATCATCAGGATTCAATATTAACTGCAAATCATTCATATGTAGTTTGCCTAATAATAAATCATAGTTAATCTTCTTATGAATAACACTCTTCCTACACAAAGAATAATGAGTGAATGATTTAGAATCAAAAAAATCTAGACACTGTTTTCTCCACTTTCTAGTCTTTCTAGAAAAAGGTAAAGCTTGTCTTGGAAAACTATTTATTTCACTCATATTATTATTAATTTAATTTGTTTGCAAAGATAAATAAAAAAATCCACTTATAATAATATATAAGTGGATTTCTTATTATTTTAATCTATTTTTACTAAATTTACTGTTTATATATGTCTAGCATCAAAGTTTCTAGTAAAGAATTCATCATTTCCTGCATAATCTTTTTCTATTTTAGAAGTATCTCTTTTTATATTTCCTTGATAGGTAATCATCTTTTGTTCTCTAAATATCATAAGTTGTACTAAACTCATAATTCTATCTACATTTATATCAGGATTAAATAATGATAACTCTTTTAATAAAGCTCTATTTTTAACAAAATGAAGATTAGGAACTTGAATTTCTATCTCTTCATTATTTGGTCCTGTAGGAGAGAGAATAGTAACTGGTTTTAATAACCAATCTCTAATTAATGTAAATCCATGATTCTTAACTGCTGGAATTGCTGATACTCCTTTAGCAGTATTACCATAACCTACATTTTTAACCATTTGTCTCTGTCTTAAATATTCAGGAGTATCTTCTAGCTTCCATAAACAGTTCATCTTACTGAAATAAGCAAATGTATTTTTCTTATTATTTTCATATAAAAGTTTACCATTATAGAAGAAACAAAGTAATCTAGCTACTTCATTTAAATCATCTACAAACATAGGTCTTCCTGTATATTCTGCTACTATTCTATCTGTCCATAAATCCAATACAAATATAGAACCTAAAGACATAGTATTTGAAGTATCATTTTCGTAATTATCCAATGAGAGAATATATCTTTCACTATTAATTTTACCATCAGACTGCTTTATAGGCATTTCATATATTTCTAATGCTCCTTCAACTTTATTATCCTTAGTAGGAAAGTCTCTAATAGGAATATCAGTAGTATTTCTAAATATTACTTCTCCATTATTATTCTGTACTAATTTACCTACATAAATATCATCATAGAATGCAGGATTATTATCTATTTCATTAAGTCTTTCATTAATCATAGTAACAGGAAATATATTACCTTGCACTCTAATAATAGCTTCTTGTGGGGTTACAGGAATCTCTGATATAGTCTTAGTAATAGCATTTAAATCTGTAGAATTATATTTAACAGTATATCTATTCATAAGTATTTCAAGTAAAGCTTTTACTACATCACTATTACCATCTTTATCATAACATCCTTTTCTATTTAAATAACCAGGAAAGAAATAACTAAAGTATCTTTTACCTTGACCTTCTTTATCATATATATTAGGTATTTCCTGTATATTATAACCTTTAGGATTATACATAAGTTCCTGTGCAGCAGCAAAATCAGAATCATTATCACCTGATGTACCTTGCATATATATTTCTCCAAAAGTTACATCACCCTCCTCTACAGAAGGTCTAAGAGTACCAAATAGCCCTAAAAGATTAGGGAAACTACCAAACTCTTCAATAGCTATAAGAACACTTCTTTTACCTCTAAGTTTTGATTCATCATCTTTTGATGATACTCCTAATACTTCATTTAATGTTCCTTTCTGAGTATTAGTATCAAGGTCTATATAACCCATTTTCCAAGCCATTTCATTAAGAGAAGACTTTAATCTTCTAGTAGGAAATTCTGTGTTTTGTGCTGCAAAATCAATATAAGATTGAAACTTATTAAGAATACCATCCTTAGTAAGATATTCCTTCTGATATGCAGTAACTAAACACTTTACTTCTCTATTAACTTCTCTTGATTCTCCTAGTATAAATCTTTTAGCAATCATTGAAGCTAATGAAAATGAATTATGTGTAATAATAAAATCTCCAATTAGATAACAATGAGAATCATTATCAACTGTAACACATTTAGCTTTTTCTTTATGAGAATACTTAATATCTATTATATGAGTCCAATCTTTTCTAGCTCTACTATAATTTGATTTAAAATCTGTAAGTAACTTTAATTTTCTGTCAAGTTTAAATACCTTATCATTAGTAAGAATACTTATATTAAAATTCTCTTTACATATCTTATTATAATATTTACCTTGTTTTTTAAATACTCTTACATTATATCCTAGACTTCTACATAAGAACATTATGTCTTCTGCAAGTTTTTCTGAAGTAGTAGTAATCATAGGGATACCATTATTATTAACAGTACCATCTGTATCTAATAAACCTTGAAGTATTTTCATTCTAACTTTAGAAGTATTATATAAATAATCTTTAGGAATAAATTTAGTACTACTATCTTTTCCATTTAAATTATAGTGTTCTAAATATTCTTTAATATTATTTATTCTTATTCTATATGAATATTTTCCTTTAATCTTATATATATTATAAGGTATATTTTTCTTATATGTAGGAATATCATCATCTCTACTAGTAAACATTACACAGTTTACATAATTAGTTCTAAAGCATCTATCTCCTAAAAGAAGTCCTAATGTATAAGGTTCTATTAATACTTTTCTAGAATTAAATTCTACTTTATCCTGTTTAGGAATACTAATATAAGATTCAAATCTACCATCTTTTCTTTTATGATAATAATCCTCATTTAATATATCTTGTAAAGACATAATTCTTATATAGTTTTTCTTTCTTGTATCTCTTACTTTAAATAAATGTCCTAAAGAACATTCTAAAGTTCTTCCATCAGATAAAGTAACTTTATATATATCAACTTCTTCATCAAAAGGAATATCTATTACTTTAGTAACCTTACCATCATCTCCAAATAAAGTACTTCCAATTTTAATATCCTCCCATTTCTTTTTTCCTTCTGGAGTATATACTACTTGACTATAAGGATGAGCTTTACCCTTTGAACGACTAGCTAATTCTGCACAATGATGACCATTATTTCTAGCTATTTCTGAGTATATAAACTTAAGCCAATGACCTTCCCAAAACTCTGGGAAATCCCATACTCTAAGTGCCTTTTTACCACTAGATACTTTACTTAATAATATAGGACAATAGTTAAGGAAATAATACATATCTCCAGTAACAAATTCACCATCTTCTCTAGTATAACCTTCATATATTCTTCTTACTTCTTCTCTAATCCATTTACCATATTCACTATTAGGATTAGGATTAGGTCTTAGATTACATACTTTACCATATTTCTGATAATTAAGAGCAGTAGGTTTAAAGTAATCCATATCTTCATGTAAAGGAGGATTAGTTAAATCTATAATAGCTCTTCCATTCTCATCTTTAGGTAAATCTCTTGTATAAGGTCTATTAGGAGAAATAAGATTCTTTATATATGGAACATTATTAATAAAGTCTAGAAATTGTTCTTGCACTTCTTGTGGATATTTATCTAGCAATTCTTGTGTTATAGGAGTCTGATATTTGTTAGTTTCAATTAATATTGCCATATATTAACTTATTAAAAGTTTTACTTCTTATTAAATTAAATATATTAAGAAGATATTCATTGCTTAATTTTATCCAATAAACTTCTTCTGAACCACTAGGACATTTATCAGTAATATTTATTGTAAAGATTTCTATTTGGTCCTGTATAGGAGTAATATAATAAAGCTCAATAATAAACTTCTTATAAATAGGAGGTTTCATAGTTTCAATATTTCTTTTAACTACAAAATGTCCTTTTATATCTAATTTTTCAAGCTTTCTTTTATCTTCTAAATATTTATTTAAAGTATTAGTTATATCTTCTATTTGCATAATATATCTTGTTTTAATAATGATATAATACATCTAGCTAACCATTCAACTAAAGGTTCTTTTTGAGATTCTTCAAAATATTGTCCTGTATCTAGTATAGCATGTATAATTTCATGCACTAATGTTATATATATCTCCGAGTCTGGTTGCTTAGCTTTCAGTACTTCTTTACTTATTCTTATTTCCTTTGTATTACATTCAGTAATTCCATAATGAAGTAACTTATCCTCTTCATCTAATGTATCTACTAATTTAATAGTAAAAACAGTACCAAATATATCAAATTGCTTATTATTAAAATCTTCTATCTTCATACTAAAATACCATCATCCATTAATTTCTTACTACCATTATTACCTCTTGCTCTACCAGATTCTTCAATCTCTTTAGCAACAGTTCTTTCTGCTTCTGTTATTTCCTTAACTAATTGAGGAACTAATTTAGCACTAGATACTACTGATTGTACAGTATATTTAGGTTTACCTTTATCATCTTCTTCTGTAAGGTCTATATTCTCCAAGAATATACCTACTTTATCTAGAGTTTTTCTAGTTCTTTCCAATAATAAAGATGAAGCAGTAACAGTCATTTTCTTATATAGTTCAACACATACTAAATCCTGTTTAGTAAATTTAGGTTTCTTAATTCCATTGGCATTACAAACTTCTTCAATTCTAGCATCTTCATCTACTATATAATTAAATTCACTCCTAGGGTCATATACAAAATATAATATAGATAAGAAATCTAAAAAGTTAGTCTTATCTTTAGTATGGTCTGCATTATATAAAACTCTAAAAGGTTTTAATAATAACAGTTCATCTTCAAATTTTAATTCATAATTATCTATTTTTACAAGTCTCATACCTTTATAAAAAATTAAAGTCCTAGCTTTTGACTAGGACTATTTATGTTAGACAATAATTTCTTTTTTCTTAGGAAGAATGAGAGTCTGTTTCTTAGGTTTTTCTACCTCAATATTATCCCAATCTTCAATAATATAATCAATATCATTTGACTGTAAAAATAGTACTAGTTTATCTCCTATAGGAATAATAGGAAGAACATAATCTATAACAGAATTATCTTCAATAACACCATCTTTAAGTGAACCTTTATTATGCTTCATCTTAGCATATCTAATAGGATTAATATGTACTATCATACCTTCAGTAAATGGAGTATTAGGTCCAGTAGCAATTACTGTCTGTTCCATCATTGGTTCTCCTTTACCGTGAGTAATAATTCCATTCTCATATAAATCCTCTTCATAAAGATTCATTGTAGTTACTACATGGTCAAATGTAGGTTTAATTTTCTTTGCTTTAATAATCTTCATTTCTACTCTTCAATTCTTTAATTATATTAAACTGTTTCTTTTTATTCTTATACCTATCATAAGTAACATAGAACTTACCTATAGAAGGTATATTAATATTTGGTCTAAGCTTATTAAACTCTTCCTCTGTAAGTTCATCTTTAAGAGGTAAAGAAGCCATATATTCTCTTATAGTAATCCAATAAGACTTATATACTTTATCTACAAATTCTTCACTTAAGTTAAGTTCTTTTGCTACCTTTATAACTGAATCTTTATAATTCATTCTTTATCTTTTCTTCATCAAATATAAGTAATAAAGTAAACATCTTACCTTCTTCATACTCAGGTATAAATCTTGAATAGATTTTATTATCCTTTATGAATTTTACTTTTCTCAATTTACCAAGTATAACTTGATAATATTGATTGGTAATATGTAATTCCTTTAGCATTTTATCTTTATTTTCTTTACTGAATAATACATCATTCAGTATCTTTTCATCAGATATTTTCTTACTAAGTTCATATCTGTTTTTAAGCATACAAGCAGCTACTTCTAACTCTCTATCTGATAAGTTATGAAAAGGTCTTAAGAACTTTAGCCATAGTGTGAAAAATTCCATTAAGTTCTTATAAGGAACTTTTAATGCACTATTTGGTCTATCCATTTTACTTTGATTCTTTATTTTCTTTCTCCTGTACAGGAGTCATAAGTTCTATAATCTCATTAGCACAGGTATCTCTAAATTCCTTATTAAAAGGATATGTTGATTCTACTACCTTAAATAAAAATTCTAATCTCTTAATTGTATCTGCCATATAAAGTTCTTGACATTTCTGTTTAAGCTTTACATTTTCCTGCATTAATTGATTAGCAATTTCATTTAACTGCTCATAAGTAAGCTTCTTTTTCTCTTTATTCTCTTCCATATTTATTTATCTTTAAATTCATCTAAATAATGATAACCGTATTTTTTAAAAAACATTTTATCCCACTCTTCAATAGTTGTTGTTCCTATATCTGTGGAATTACAATCTTCACAATATTCTGAACCTTCTAATACTGCTACATATCCTATTTTTAAATGAAGACATTTTCTACAGTAATATACTGGTTCTTGATTATATTCTTGTTTATGTTCATTGATAAACTTCTCCATATTAATCTATTCATAATAGAAACAATAAAATCTATCT
>ULSX01056519.1_pt1 | contig 9951 bp, 6 predicted proteins | sample 1957031 | NCBI WGS metagenome assembly ULSX01 (sample SAMEA4835718, study PRJEB28245) | human gut metagenome | biome: gut microbiome; material: fecal sample | place: Denmark | collected 2008 | reverse complement strand
TACCGCACGCTGGATCAGATCAAGGAGTCCGGCACCATCAACATCGGCGTGTTCTCCGATAAGAACCCGTTCGGCTATGTGGACGAGAACGGCGAATATCAGGGCTATGATGTCTACTTTGCACGCCGTCTGGGCGAGGATCTGGGCGTAGAGATCAACTTCGTTTCTACCGAGGCTGCAAACCGCATCGAGTACCTGCAGACCGGCAAGGCGGATGTGATCCTGGCAAACTTCACCGTGACCCCGGAGCGCGCAGAGGAAGTGGACTTTGCTCTGCCTTACATGAACGTGGCTCTGGGTGTCATTTCTCCGGACAGCAACGTTATTACCACTCTGGACAACTGGAACGCTGACGATCAGATGATCGTCATTTCCGGCACCACCGCCGAGACCTACCTGACCAAGGAGTACCCCGACATTCCGCTGCAGAAGTACGATTCCTATGCAACGGCCAAGAATGCACTGGAGAACGGCAACGGCGTGGCATGGGCCAACGATAACACCGAGGTCATTGCATTTGCAAAGCAGAACACCGGCTACACGGTCGGCATTCCCTCTCTGGGCAGTCAGGACACCATTGCTCCCGCTGTGAGCCAGGGCAACACCACCGTTCTGGATTGGCTGAACGAGGAGATCAAGGCTCTGGGCGAGGAGAACTTCTTCCACAAGGACTATGAGGAGACTCTGGTGGATACCTACGGCCTTGACTATGAGGATGAGCTGGTCGTTGAGGGCGGCGTGACCGGCGGCGCAGATGCCGCATCCAGCGAAGCTGCTTCTTCGGAAGCCGCATCTTCTGAGGCTGCTGCTTCCGAAGTAGCTTCCAGCGCAGCCGTACAGTAAATAAAAACACCGAGCGGGCAGGAGAGGGCTGAACCTTTCCTGCCCGTTTTTGCATTGAACCATCTGCCGGAACGTGCTATACTGGAACAAAACAACTCCTGTCCGAAAAACCTGAAAAAGAGAGGATGTTCCCAATGAAACGTGCCTATACGAACGGGATCCTGCTGGATGGCACCGAGCAGATGCAGCCGGAAGCGCACAAGATCCTGCTGACCGAGGATGATAAGATCATTGCCATTGTCGATGAGGGCGTGGATCTGGACGGTTATGAGGTGATCGATCTGCACGGAGGCTATCTGTGCCCGGGCCTGATCAACCTGCATGTGCATCTGGCAGGCAACGGCAAGCCCAGCGCAAAGCCGCGGGATAATGCTGCGCTGGTGCGCAAAATTCTGAGCAATGGCCTGACCCGTGCGGTGGCCTACAGGCTGGTATGCAGCTACGCGAAGCTGGAACTGCTGGGTGGCGTGACTACCATCCGCACCGTGGGCGGCATTGCAGATTTTGACACCCGCTGCCGTGATGATGCTGCAGCTGGCAAGCTGCTGGCACCGCGCATCCTTGCTGCCAACGAAGGCATTTCGGTGCCCGGGGGACACATGGCGGGCTCGGTGGCAGTTGCGGCCCATAACAATGCCGAAGCACTTGCTCAGCTCAAAAAGGCCAGCGGCCAGAAGGTGGATCTTGTCAAGCTGATGATCACCGGCGGCGTGCTGGATGCCACCGAAAAGGGAACGCCCGGAGAGCTGAAAATGAAGCCGGAGATGATCAAAGCCGTCTGCGACGAAGCCCACAGGCTGGGCTACACCGTAGCAGCACACACCGAATCGCCGGAGGGCGTAAAGGCGGCGCTGGAAAACGGCGTGGATTCCATTGAGCACGGCGCAAAGATGGACGATGAGACCATCCGGCTTTACAAGGAGCGGGGAGCCTTTGTGTGCACCACTATCTCCCCGGCGCTGCCCTATGCGCTGTTCGATACAGCGGTTTCCGGCGCTTCGGAAAAGGACCAGTATAACGGCAAGATCGTGTTTGACGGTGTGGTGGAAAGCGCAAAGACCGCCCTTGCCAACGGCATCCCGGTGGCCTTGGGCAACGATGTAGGCTGCCCGTACATCACCCAGTACGATTTCTGGCGGGAGCTGTGCTACTTCCACAAATACTGCGGTGTAAGCAACCAGTTCGCCCTGTACACGGCCACCCTGCGCAATGCTCAGCTGGCCGGAGTAGGAGACGTAACCGGTTCCATTGAGCCGGGCAAGAGCGCAGATTTTATTGTGACAAAGCACAACCCACTGGAAGACCTGCGTGCGCTGCAGCATCTGGAACTGGTGGTCTGCCGCGGCCATGTGATCAAAAAGCCGAACCCCAAGCGGAACAAAACGGTGGATGCCCTGCTGGACCCGTACCTCGAATAATACTGAAAAAGCAAGGAGAGACGATCGGTCTTTCCTTGCTTTTTCGTTCACATGCCTGCCATCACGGCCATGATGCTTTGCCAGCTCTTGTTGCGGGCAGCGGGCACAGTGGTGCGGCGGCGTGCGGGCGCAGAGCCGGAAGAGACCGTATTCATGGCGGTCATCGGCACCGACGGATGGAAGAATACGGCTGTATCACCGGCCAGCCACTGGGCGGCAAGGCGGGCTGCCTGCGGGTCGGCCTGCAGGGTGCGGCGCTCGGCACCGGCCAGATGATCCGCCAGCCAGTAGAGGATGGCACCCAGCGGCAGGCTTGGCAGAACATCCTGACTCCAGTAGGTCCAGCGAGCACCGGCCCCTACAAAACTCTCCACGGTAATAACGGCACCGGTGCGGGCGTTCTGCGGGATGCTGCCCTGATAATTGATACCGGCGCACTGGCGAAGCTCGGCGGTGATGCGCTGGGTGCGGGCCATATCCAGCCGGTCCTCACGGCAGTAGGCGCGGAAATCGGTCTCGTCGATCAGGCCGTCGGCGCTGGAAGGGAAGCGGCCCACCAGCTGCCCATCGGCGTTGTGGCACAGCTGCCAGCCCTTGCGGAACAGCTGGAAGTTCAGGCAGCGGCGACCCATGGTGGAGTAGCACAGAATGGAGGTGCTCTCACCGGGCAGTTGCTTCAGCTCCAGGCAGGCATCGTTGCCGCAGGTGTCCTGCAGCTTTACCGTTAAAAGCAGCTGCGCGCCGGGGTGCTGAGCTGACATAGCGTTGTGCATGGCATCAAAATAACGGTTGGCATCCATGATCGGTTCCCTCCTGAAACTATAACACAGCAGTTCGTTGTATAACGGATGGGCACTGCGCCAAACGACCCGGTGCACAGCAGGCGGCTTACGCAGGAATGTTTTATTGACTGAACATAGTATAGCATACTTCGCAACAAAAAACAACTATAAGTTTGCTGAAAAACAAAATATTTCCGCGCATCCTGCAACAGTGACCCGAAACATGGTTGTTGCAAGAGTGAATCAGTTGTGTTCTGTATCAAAAACAGCCCACAGACGGCAAGGCCAAAGCCTCCCATCTGTGGGCTGTTCTGGTAAAATATGGTTCAATCGCCCAGTTCACGGATCTCGTTCTGGATCAGCCGCCCGGCCGCGCGGGCCAGTTGGTCCATGCCGCGGATACGGGCCATGTTTTTGCCGTAGATCTGTGCAGCGGCACCGGCAGAGCTGTCCTCACCCATGAACACAGCCGACACCCGGATGCCCATGCGCTGCAGCGCACGCACCTGCGCGGCAGTGTCAGCCACACCGGCAGCGTCCTCGTAACCGCAGCCCAGCGGGTTTTCTGCACTGGGCGGGATGCGGCGGCTGTCGTTGGGCGAAGCGTCCGTCAGCACGATGAGCAGATGCCGCGGCGCAGGACCGGGCACATACTGCAAAAGGTCGCCTGCGGCCCGCAGGGCAAGGCCGTCACGGTTCCAGCCGGAAGCAAAATATCGGTTGATGTTTTGCAGGTTTTTGTCTGCAAAGCCTTTGAGCACCCGCAGTACGGTGTAGCCCCGCAGGCTGCTGAAGCTGGACACCCGCACCGGGATCCCGCAGGCCGCAAGGCTCTGGGCCAAAATGGATCCTTGAGCCGCGATCACTTCCTGACAGTGCAGGCGGGAAGCGGATGCGTCCAATAAAAGGTCTACCGTAAAAGAGGGCTGGTTCTCTTCCTCGGCACACAAAAACACCCGGTCATCGTTCAAAAGTGGTGCGCGCCAGATGCGCCCAGCGTTCAGGTTGCCACTGCGGGCAACACGGGCGTTGGGCTGCTGGTGCACAAGGATGCAGTTGCGGATCTGCTCGGTGAGCCGCAGCACCACACTGCGGTGCAGTTCCCGATTTTTGGCGTAATAAGCGCGGTTGCGGTCGGCCTGCAGCTCAGCCTGTTCAGCCAGATGCTTTGCTTCCGGTGTGGGAGCCTGCTCCGGGCTTGGCACACCGGCACTGAACCACAAATGGCACCCCAGATGGTCGCCCACGCAAAGCTCCTGCTCAGCCTTGCGCAGCCGTTCCGGCGGGTAGAGAGAGCGGCCGAAGCAGCTTTCGATGTAGGCTCTGTCCTGCGCGGCATTCTGCTTCAGGGTGATGTGGGCCCGGCGCTTGTCCACCGCCAGCCCGCCGCCCACAGCATCCACGGAGCTTGAGTGTTCCACGGTCACGCGGTCCGTTTTGATCATCTGGGTGGGCATGGCTTTGGTGGCAAGCTTTTCCAGCAGGCCGTCCAGATGCAGATGCAAAGCTGCTCTCTGGTGCACAGTGCCGTCGAACAGGTTGAATTTTGCGTAGATCGATAAAATTTCGGCTTTCAGCTGTTCCGGCTCCGGCACATGCTCCGGGGCCAGCGCGGCGGCAAGGCCGGACTCGTAAGGGGTCATCACCGGGTCGGTGCGGCCCAGCACACGCCGCCAGCGTGCGGCCTGCATGGTGTAGACCAGCTGATTTTTTGCCATCCACTCCTGCCGCGAAAGCTTGTATTGAATCGCAAAAAAGTAATCTGCATGGGCATGGCGCAGCGCTTCCAGAACCGGGCGGCGGGGCAGCTCCAGCCGATAGGCGGCGTTTTCCAGATACAGCCATGTCATGTCGTCCAGCATCGTCTGCCGCAGATCACCGTCCCATGCGTCAAAGACGCTGCGGATCAGCGCGTCACCGTAATATTTGTGGATGAGGCCCACGACTGTGTTCATGTAAAAATCGGTGGTGCCGTCGGTATAGCGGGCCAGAAACAGCGGCTCAAAGCCATAGGCTCCTGCAGCAGCCCAGACCTGATTGGCCGCACGCCGCTCCTGCGCGGTGTAGCTCTGGGCATCCATCAGCCAAAGAGCTTGGCGGCATCCAGCTTGGCCGGAATGCGCGCTGCGATCACATCACGGATCAGGCTCTGCTCGTAGGAGTCAAAGGCCTTGTTGGTGATGCCCATATCCAGTGCCGCGCCTGCCGGGATGCCGCGCCGGATCAGCCGCAGGGCATCCAGCATACCGCGCAGATCCAGCGCCTTGGTGGAAATTTCTGCACTGTCGCACTTTTTCTGCAGGTCAAGGAACAGCAGTGCAAACTGGCGCACATACTTGGAAGCAAGATCGGGGAACTGCGTCCGCAGCAGCTTTTCCAGATCGTCCTGCGTAATGGTGGGCATCTGGATGACCACGAAACGGGAGGTGAGGGCCTCGTTCAGCTCACGAGTGCCGGCATAACCGTAGTTCATGGTGGCAATAAAGCGGGTCTCCTCCGCCAGCGGGATGCGGTCGTAACCGGGCACATCGATGGCGCGGCGGAAGTCCAGCACCGCGTGCAGCACGGCCAGCGCTTCGTTTTTGGCCATGTTGATCTCATCCAGCACACCAAAGCCGCCGCACTGGGCGCAACGGTATACCGGGCCGGGCCGGAACACCACCTGACCGTCCGCAAAAGTGTCCATGCCGATGAGGGATGCTGCATCCATGTTCACATGGAAGGAGATATCCCATGCAGGACGGCCAAAGGCGGCGGCAAGGTTCTCGGCCAGCACGTTTTTGCCGGTGGCTTTTCCGCCTGCCAGCAGCAGATTTTCGCCGCAGAGCAGCGCCGCCAGCGCCTGCTCCCACACCTGTTTGCCATAGTAGGTAAAGGCAGGGGAAGGGATGCGCGGGCGCAGTGCGTCCGGCAGGGCATGGGCAGTGCGGTACTGTTGGACTGCTTCCAGCAGAGCGGGGTCTACCCCTTCCTGCTGCAGAGTTTCAAGGAGATCAGACATTTGTACAAACACCTCGATTTTGCCGGTTGTCTGGCACAAACCGGCTGTTCAGCTTTATCATAGCACAATCGTGGGGATTTGTGTAGGGGGCACGTGGCGAAAAAATGGCAAAGAGAGGCGGCCCCAAACAGGGACCGCCTCTCTTTATGAAGAAAGAAGAAATGGAAAAACGCTTAAGTTGTGCCGGAAAACCGCGCTGGATCAGGCGTTATCCAGACCAGCCATCTGCTTGACGGCCTTCATGGCGAAGGTCAGGGTGCGGCCCATGGCTACACCGGCCATCAGGCAGGGGTAGTTGTTGGCAAAGAAGCTGCCGGACATATCACCGGTGATATACAGGCCCTCCATGGGCTGGTTGTTGTTGTCCAGCGCCTGACCCTTTTCGTTGATGGCAATGCCCTGCTCGGTGGTCAGCAGAGAGGCACCCAGCCAGCAGCCATAGAAGGGCGCGGTGCGGATGGCACTCAGGCGGTAAGCGGGCTTGCCGAAATCCTCATCGTTCTGCTTGTCGTACAGCTCATTGTAGCGCTCCACGGTAGCAAGGAAGGTGTCCTTGGCAGCACCGGTAAAGCCCATCTTGTCGGCCAGCTCGTCCAGCGTATCGCACTTGAACAGTGCACCGGCCTCAATAGCCTCGTCCATCTTACCCTGAATGTACTTCTCGCCGCCGTTGCGGGTCTGGGCAGAGCAGCCGATGGTGTGGAAACGTTTTGCGTCCTCCAGAATGTTGGCATCGCAGATCTGTGCGTAGACGCGGCCCGGCTGGTGGGCAGCAGCGTAGACGATATCGTTGTAGGGGCAGCTCTCGTTGGCAAAGCGCTCGCCGTTGCGGTTCACCTTCAGGAAGGGCTGGGTACCGGGGTTGTACTGGCGGATCTTGCCGGGGAAGGCCTTGCCGCCAAAGGCAGTGTCGCTGTCCACATAGCCGCCATCCACGCCGGGGGCAACAACGCCGCGGTCAAACAGCATGGGAGCGGCTTCCTTGTCCAGATTGGCACCGGCCCACACAGCAGCGCGGATGCCGTAGCCCTTGTCGGCGGGGGAGTAGGAGCAGGCGGTGGTTACGCTGGTGCCCAGCGGGTCCAGCTGCTCCATCATGTAGGGATTGCCGGGGAAACCGCCGCAGGCCAGCAGCACGCCCTTGTTGGCGTTGTAGCGGATAAAGTGGTCATCCTCGGTGCTCTGGGCGATGATGCCGGTAATGCGGCCCTCGCTGTTCTTTTCCAGCTTGGCCAGACTGGTCTTGAAGTCCACATCGTAGCCCAGCTCCTGAATGTACTGCAGCAGCAGCTCATTACGGGGCAGGCCGGATGCGCTCTCGCTGGCCATGTAGTTGTGCTCCTGCACAGGGTAGAGGTAGTCGGTGTTGTGCTCGGCATTCTCTGCAGGCCATGCAGCCTCGCTGCCGGAGGTGAAATCGCATACCCAGCCGTACTTATCTTCCAGAATGCTGCGCATGAAGTCGTGCATGGCGGCAGACTCGTTGATCCAGGTCTTGACAACGCGCTGATCGCACTTGCCGGAGGCGTAGCGGGAGATCTCGCTCAGCAGTTTTGCCTTATCGGTGGCGGGTTCGCCAGCCTCCTTAGCGGCAGCAGAATCAACAGCGCCGTACCAGTGACGGGTGTCCTGCACGTTGGCGTTCTGCTCGATAACACGGAAGTTCAGGCCGTTGGCAGCAGCATAGGCGGCAGCGAACATACCGCCGTTGCCTGCACCCACGATCAGGATGTCGGTGTCCACGGTCTCAGTGATGGCAGTCTCGTCGATATCAGGCTCTTTGCCCAGCCAGTCGTTTGCGCCGCCTGTGGGCAGCTGCACGCTGGACACCACGGCCTCACCCTTTGCCTGTGCGTAGCAGCTCTTGGCAGCCTTCATCACAGCATCGGAGGTGATGGTAGAGCCGGAAACGCCGTCGATCTCGGCAGAACCGGCAGCCATCAGCTGCTCACGCAGCTCATCGGCAGCGGCAGCGCCGAAAGAAGCGGTCTCGCCGGAGGTGTCCACCACCACGTCGGTGACAGCGCTGTCAGAGAAGGTCATGGTGACCTTGACGGTGGAGGAGATGCCCTCGGCGGTGCCCTCGTAGGTGCCGGGGATGTACTGACCGGCAGCACCGGAGGCAGTGGAGCTGGAGGCGGAATTGCAGGCAGCCAGTGCGCCGGCAGTGACACCGCTCATGGCGGCGGCAGCGGCGATCTTCAGAAAGCCCTTGCGGGAGATCTTGTTCATAGGTACGCTCTCTTTCTCTTTTCTCTTCTTGTTTTTCTTCTCATCGCGCAGCAAGGTAAAAACCACTTTGCTGAATCTTTAACAATTGTAGCGTAGAGTGACGCACTTTACAATTCAATTATGTTATATTATAATTTAGGAAATCCTAATGCAAGAAAGCGAGGATGCGCAGATGAACCAGAGTGCACTGGAAGGATTTGTGAAGATCGTAGAGATGGACAGTTTTTCGGCAGCAGCAGAGGCACTGTATCTTTCGCAGTCGGCGCTTTCGCAGCAGATCCGCACACTGGAGGGGCAGCTGCAGTTTGAACTGTTTCAGCATGTACCGCGCCGGGTGATCCTGACCCCGGCAGGCCGGGACTTTTACCCCAAGGCAAAGCAGCTGGTGGCCTTGTATCAGGAGGCGGTGCGCCATGCCCGTGCGGTACAGCAACAGGAAAATCCGCCGGAACGGCATCTGGTCATTGCATGGAGCCATGAGGCCATGCGGATGTTCGGATACGACCTGTTTTCTCTGACGAACGAGCTGTGTCTGCAATACACGTCTATTATGATGCAGTGCGCCAGCCGCAGCGAGGTCTGGCGCAGCCTGAAAAAAGGGGACGCGGATCTTTCTTTCCAGTTGGAAAGTGCGGAATTTTACGCGCAGGGGTTCACTTTCATCCCGCTGCTTTATGTGCCGGAGCTGTGCATTCCCATCCACCCGCCCGCCGATATGCCGGTGGGCAGGCTGAGTCTGGAGCAGGCGCTGCAATACCGCTGGCTGCCCGTCAAAGAGATGTACCAGACTGTCTACGAGACCAGCCTGCTGCAGGAGGGGCTGGAGCGCGGAGTGAACTTTACGCCGGTGGGCGGCATCCGCAGCGCATCCTATGGGGATCCGGCGCTCAAGATGGTCCCGGCGGTCTATTACCGCAGACCGGATCTCAGCTTTGCGCGGGTGCTGGACTGGGGCAGGGGACACCGGTTCGGCATCGTGCTGGGACAAAAGCGCGAGGACCCGTTGGTGATGGCCTATGTCCGCGCTTTGCAGCAGCTGCTGCCGTCCCTCTCGGAAAAGCTGTTCGGCCTGAAGCTGGAAGCGGTGGAAGAATAAAGAAAAAAGAAAACCCTCTCAGGCGCATTCGCGCCAGCTCTCCCGAAGGGAGAGCTCTATTGCAGCTGACCGGTAACTGCTGAAAAGCTCCCCCTCTCGGGGGAGCTGGCATCGCGTAGCGATGACTGAGAGGGTAAACAAATAGCACCTGCTGCCTTCGGAAAGGAAGGCGGCAGGTGCTATTTTTGTGCTTATACTGCGATGACGGGCAGCTTACTCCACCACGTCCTCGAACTGGCTGTTGTACAGATCGGCGTAGAAGCCGCCTGCTTCGATCAGCTGGTCGTGGGTGCCCTGCTCCACAATATCGCCATCTCGCATTACAAGGATGAGGTCGGCATCCCGGATGGTGGAAAGACGGTGTGCGATCACAAAGCTGGTGCGGCCCTCCATCAGGCGGTCCATGGCGGTTTGGATGCGCTGCTCGGTACGGGTATCCACGCTGCTGGTGGCCTCGTCCAAAATCAGGATGCGGTTATCTGCCAGAATGGTGCGGGCGATGGTGAGCAGCTGCTTCTGGCCCTGACTCACGTTGGAAGCGTCCTCGTTCAGCTCCATCTGGTAGCCGCCGGGCAGGGT
>ULSX01054658.1_pt1 | contig 10125 bp, 9 predicted proteins | sample 1957031 | NCBI WGS metagenome assembly ULSX01 (sample SAMEA4835718, study PRJEB28245) | human gut metagenome | biome: gut microbiome; material: fecal sample | place: Denmark | collected 2008 | reverse complement strand
CCTGCCACTTTTTTATTTTTATTACTTTTGGGCATGTTCGCCATACTTACCATAATACTTACCATAGTACTTGCCATAGTACTTATTATCATCCATATCAACCTTGTTAAGAACAACTCCAAGTAACTTGCAGTCTGTCTTTTTTATCTGCTCAAGCCCTTTCTGTGCATATTTATAGCTGACACTGTTAGATGCCATAACATATGCAACACCATCACATTCCTGTGCAACGATTGCACTGTCTATAACACTTCCGATTGGAGGTGTATCTATTATTATGTAATCATACAGATCTCTTAAGACCTTTATAAGTGTCTTGAACACCTTGTTACCAAGAAGCTCTGTAGGATTCGGTGGCACAGGTCCTGAGAATACCACATTAAAGTTCTCAACATTCGTTGCATACATAACTTCCTCAAACTTGTTTATTCCTGATAAAAAGTGAGTAAGCCCCTTAACAGATGTATTAATCTTATATCGTCCAACAAGTACAGATTTTCTTAAATCTGCATCTATAAAAATAACCTTCTTGCCTGCTTCTGCCAAAGATACTGCCAGGTTAAAGGACACTGTTGACTTGCCTTCACCCGGTGTTGTGCTTGTAAGCATGATAACTTTTACATCAGAGCCGCATAGCTGTATGTTAGTTCTTAAGTTCTTATATGCTTCGTTAGCTCTGTAATCAAGCTTTCTTAAGCGTTCTATGTTAATCGTCTGCATATCTTTTACACTCCTGTTTACTTGCTTCTTTTCTTCTTTGTCTTTCTAGACTTTTTATTCTTTCCCAGACCATCATCCATCTCTTCTGATATAGGAATAACTGCAAGTGTGCTAAGATCAAAATACTTCTCAACATCTTCAGTAGTTTTAACCGTATCATCTAACATTGACCTGATTATTATAACGGCACATGATAACACTATACCTAACGCTAAACCTATAAGTGTCCATTTCTGTACTGTATCAACTGCCGGTTCTTCTGACATCGAACCTTCTTCGATAACATTAACCTGCTCTATCTTCATGATATCGCATATCTTCTTTGATGAAACCTGCGCCACCTTATCAGCTATATCCTTTGCTCTTTTAGGATCATCACTTGTGACTGTTATCTGAAGTACTCTGGTATCTGATGGTGTATCCACAGATATAGTTGACGCCAGCTCAGAGGCTTTCATGTTAAGCCCAAGTTCTTTAATAACCTGATTCATAACTGGTGCGCTTGTAACAAGTATCTGATAATCTTTTGTAAGCTGTGTTGAGAGCTGTACATCCGACAATGTAGTTGCACTGTCGTTTGCTCTGTTAAGGACATATAGCTTAGTTTCTGATTCATACTTAGGTGTTATAAGAAACTTAGAAACAAGAAAACCTGCAAGTCCGACTATAATACCTGTTGCTATAATCACCAATATCTTTTCCCATAATATTGATAATATATGTCCTATATCAATCTCAACTTCATCATTCTGAACATTATCTTTACCCATTTGCTGCATTCTCCATATCTAATATATATCTTTTTATTATATCGGCCACTCCTGCATCATCATTAGAAGGTGCAATATAGTCTGCATATTTTTTTACCTCAGGATATGCATTTTCCATAACAGCTGATAAGCCCGCTATCTTTAACATCGGTATATCGTTCATGCCATCTCCACATGCTATAAGCTCATCTTCTGTTATATCAAGCTTTGCAAGCAGCTCCTTCAGAGAATTATCCTTAGCCACACCATATGGAACAACTTCAAGAAAATAATCCTCTGAATAGAAGGCATCTATCACTCCATGATATTTTGAAAGCAATGCCTCCTGTACCGGAATAAGCTTCTCGTGTTTTCCAACTACAAGAAACTTAGACACAGGATAGTTTACATAAGCCTTCAGGTTATCTGTTTTTATGATTGCAGCTGCATTACAGAATGCTTCCTTTAAAACATATTCGTCTGTATCACTCTCTGATACAATCTTTCCATCTGAATAAGTTAATGCATATACGTCGTTAGCTTTCGCAAAATCACATATATCATCTATACATTCTTTTGGCAGTTGATGGCTTACTATAGTCTCTCCTGTCGCACAGTCCACTATCTTTCCACCATTATATGCAAGTATATATCCTCCTTTATCAGAAAGCTTTAATTCATCTGCTATAGGTGTCATCCCAAAAAGCGGTCTTCCAGATGCAAGTATAACCTTTACACCAATATCTATCGCTTTATCTACTGCTTCTATATTCTTAGCAGGTAATTTTTTATTATGATCTGTAAGTGTTCCATCAAGATCAAGTGCTATTGCTCTGTACTTCATAACTTCTCCATCATACTGTCTTTATATTTTTACCAATAGAAACTTTAACATATAAATGTATGAATTACAACTTATTAATTAATTCTCATCTGGTCAAAAGCACCTGATATGTCAAGCATACCATAACCAGCTGTTACATTTGGATATTGCTCACTGTTCTGCCTTTTAGCGCCTCTTATCAGGTATGATTTAATCTCCGTATTCCCGATTACCTCCCTGTTTTTATTAGTCACACCCCAGCTTAAAAACAGTGCGGCCGCTCCTGCTGCATGTGCGGCTGCTATACTTGTTCCCGACATTCTTTTATAGCCTTTTACGCCTCCAACACCATATACATCGACACCCGGCGCCACTATATCTGGTTTTACCCTGTTATCAGCTGTATATCCCCTGCTGCTGTTTATATCACTTCCACCAGTATTATGATTATATGCTCCAACTGTTATTACCCTTGCAGCACAGGCTGGCTCTACTAATGTTATATCAACATCAGATTCAAGAAAATACGCATCTGAGGCACTAAGAAACCTAGGCGTTATCCACGCATTAAAATATCCTGGCAGGCTGGTAAGACTATAAACAAGTACTTTCCATACTCCCTCCGCAGGACTTTCAAATCTCATAAATATTATTTCCTGCCCTGCAACACTTTCTGTTATCTGATAATCAACATATATTCTTGAATTCTCAAGTAAAAAGGCATATTCACTGCTCATCCCTATTCTTGCTGGTATACGGGGTATAATCTCGCCCGTTGGCGAGACTATGGATACAGAAAGAACATCCAGGCTTTTTGCCCATATTTCTATAACAAAACCCTTTCCTCTTTTATCTACATTAATCTCCATAGATTTGCTATCTGCTGCTATACCTGCATAACCACTAAAATGTGTTCTGCTTACAGCCTCATTTCCTGCTGGAACAACAACGCATGTATTCGTAAGCTTTGTATATGCATCAAAAACATCTGCAAGTGGTGTTGCTCCTGTTCTTGAACCAGAACCGCTCCCAACACCTGATATTATAACAAGCGGCTTATTTCTTCTCTGTGCATAATCCTTTAGAAATGTTGCTGCAAGCATTATATCGCTTTCCTGAAAAGCTGGCACATCATCTTTTATATAAAAATAATCCCTTAAATATCTTTTGGCACCTTTAAGCTTAACACATACTATATCTGCCTCTGGTGCAACACCAATATAGCCGTCAGTATATGATGAAGCTGCTATCCCCGCCATAAAAGTACCATGTCCGTTAATATCCCGGCTTTTGACGTGGCTATATGGATCTTCTCCGGCTTCATAAGCCCGTATGGCAGTATTTATAGCATCGGCTTCATACACTCTTCCATAGCTTACAAGACTTGAAGCCTCATATTCGACTGTCTGGTCCCATATAGCCAGTATTCTTGTATTGCCAGAGCTGTCCTTAAAGTTATTTCTTAAGTAATCTATTCCTGTATCAATAAAGCCTATGATAACGCCCTGGCCTCTTGCATTAAGAAAAGGCTGGCTTGTTATATTAACTGCACCAGTTTCTTCCATACTTGATATATCAGCACCTAAAACAGCCTGTCTGTCTGTCAGCTCCATAAGTCCATATATCTTAGGTATTGTATAGTATCCTAAAGAGCTTATATTTAACTCCCTGTTTTCTGCCAGCCTGCTATGCATTATAATCCACTGTTCATCAACCTGCTGGATGCATACATCAGGATTGTTTTCAAATATTTTACTGACTATCGGAATATTGACAACTATGTAATCATAGATATCTTCATCCATAATCATCTTACTACACTCTGACATATAAAAATAATGTCCTTAAAGATATTCTTCAAGGACATTATATGTTTAATAATAATAAGATATGATTACATACCTGGAAGTGCTTCCTGTCCACGCATCATTATAACAGGTACACCCTTGTTGTTAATATAATCCTCTGTTATAAGCACAGAACCTATATTATCATCCTTAGGTATCTCATACATTATATCCAGCATATACTCTTCAATGATTGAACGCAGGGCTCTTGCTCCTGTTTTCTTCTCCATCGCTTTCTTAGCGATAGCTGAAAGTGCGCTATCATCAAACTCAAGACTTACCTCATCAAGCTCAAGAAGCTTCTGATACTGCTTAAGTATGGCATTCTTAGGCTCTTTCATAATCTTTACAAGCATATCCTCTGTAAGTCCATCAAGCGAGAATACGATAGGAAATCTTCCTAAAAATTCTGGTATCATTCCAAACTCTCTTAAATCCTCTAACTCAACCTTTGATAATATGTTGCTGTCATTATCATACTTATCCTTAAGGTCTGCATTAAAGCCTATGGATGACTGTTTATTAAGCCTTGCCTTTATTATGCTTTCAAGCTCCGGAAAAGCTCCTCCACATATAAACAATATATTTCTTGTATTAACAGTAACCTGTGGAACCATGGCATTCTTGCTTGTTGCACCTACTGGAACCTCCACATCACTTCCCTCTAAGAGCTTAAGCATTCCCTGCTGTACTGATTCTCCACTTACATCCCTGCTTCTTGTTTCCTTCTTCTTGGCTATCTTATCGATCTCATCTATAAAGATGATGCCTCTTTCAGCCTTTTCAACGTCATTATCTGCCGCAGCTAGAAGCTTCGATACTACACTTTCTATATCATCACCTATATATCCTGCTTCTGTAAGAGAAGTAGCATCAGTAATAGCAAGTGGCACCTGAAGGAGTCTTGCAAGTGTCTTTACAAGATACGTCTTACCACTACCTGTAGGTCCTATCATAAGCATGTTGGACTTTTCTATCTCTATGTCATCCATGGTATTTGTTGCTACACGCTTATAATGATTGTATACAGCAACTGACATGACCTTCTTGGCATGCTCCTGTCCTATAACATACTCATCAAGCATACGCTTGATTTCATGTGGTGCAGGAAGCTTTTTAAGATCAAGCTTTTCTTCTTTCTTATCTTTATTATTTTCTTTGCTTTCCTCCTTCTTTTTCTTAACCTTCTGCTTATCTGACATATTATTTCCCATCATATTGAAACCACCAAACATCCCCATGTTAGGCATGTTTGGGATTCCTTTCATAAGCTCGTTATAATCTATGTCGTTGTTGTTTATTGCATCAAAGGTCTTTTGCATGCAATCAGGGCAGACATACAATCCACCTGGCATGCTTATCATCTTGCCTGCTTTAGATTCTGTCCTTCTGCATACATAGCATACCTTTTCATATTCATCGTTATTATTATTATTATTATCACTCATATATTCCTCTATTCCGCATCAGAGGAGTTATCAGCTTTTCTTACCTAATGTAACCTCTGTGCTCTTTAGTACATATTCACTACCCTCAAGATGATAGTAATCAATCTTTACTTTTTCGCCAGCTGCATAGTACTGCAGTGTTGACTGCAGACCTGACATAGTAGTTATAGTCTGGTCATCAAAGCCTACTATAATATCATAAGCTGAAAGTCCTGCTTTCTCTGCTGCTGAACCTGATGCAACTGTTCTTATCATAATACCCTGTGGGTATCCATACATAGATGCATATGTGCTTGTAACATCTATTGCTGCGACTCCAAGATATCCTGCATTATCTGATGATACCTTCTGTCTTGTCTGTTTGCTCATAAGTGAACTTATAAGATCCTTTACGTTTGATACTGGTATTGAATATGCCATGCCTTCGACACCATCACTTGATGTCTTGGCAAAATTAATTGCTATAACTTTACCACTTGCGTTAAGAAGTGCTCCACCACTGTTACCAGAATTAATAGCTGCATCTGTCATAATAAGACCTGAAAATGTTACATTGTTAACTGTGATAGATCTGTCTAATGCACTTATAATACCTGTTGTAACTGACTGTCCTTCACCAAGTGCGTTACCTATAGCAACAACCTGCTGACCTATTGTAATTGTATCAGAATCTGCAAGTTCTGCAATAGCTATTTTACTAAGTGTGTCAGAAGGTATATCTGATAAAGACACTGCAACTACTGCTATATCCTGATCAGATTTAGATCCCTTTACTGTTGCATTTACTGACTGATTGTCTATAAATACACATTTAAGATTGGAAACTTTGTCAACAACATGCGCATTAGTTACCATAAGAAGCTCTGTATCATTCTTACCAACTATAATACCTGTTCCGCTTGTTGATGCCTCATACTGCTGCTGTCCACCCCAGTTAAATATTGAAGATGAACTGCTTGTCACTGATGTTGTACCATTGAGTGCAACCATGGCTGGAAGTGCCGCAGATGCTACACTTTCCACATTCATTGCTGATGTTGACAGATTGGTATCTCCTAAGGTATTTAACTGGTCTGTTGTAGTTCCTATATTACTTGAAACAGTCGATATCGTATAGTTTCTGTTATCAGAACCACCAAGATACTTTTTCTCAAGCTTATAAGTTCCATACATAGCTGAACCGGCAACAACACCGAATATAGCTGCTGATAAAACTATGCTTAAAAACTTCTTAGGCCATGTAGTCTTTGTGGCACTATGTCCATCCAAAAACCGGTTATGCTTCTTCTGTTTCTTCTGATGCTCATCCGCTGTCTGGCTGTTGTTTGTACTATTACCAGCTACATATGAGTATCTGTAAGTTGACTGGCTATCTGTATCTGTGTTGTTTGCATTATTTGTATTGCTGTATTGTGCATATCCAGTATTCTGATTAAATTCAGTATTCTGACTGTTTCCAGTATTCTGACTGTTTCCAGCACCTTGATTATATCCGTCTGTATTCTGGCTATAGCCTAAGTTCTGGTTATATCCTGTATTTTCGTTATTACCTGTATTTTCGTTATTGCCTGTACCCTGAGTATTATAAGAATTATTATTCTCATAATTGTTTTTTTCATTATTATACATATCCAACACTCCTTTTTGTAGTTTTCTATAGAAAATGTGGTCATATATATTTTACCTGTATATGAAATATAAAATGAACACATTTCGTTTTCATACGTTTAGTATATTCACGAAATGTGTTCATATTGTGTTTTACTTGTTAAGAAAATCTGAACTATCATTTATTCTTTAAGTGATTCCTTAAAACTTTCTGATACAGCCTTAAGCGCTTCCTCTTCATCACTTCCATCGGCTGTAAGTGTTATCTCTTCACCACATTTGACACCTGATGCAAGTATTGAAATAACACTTTTTGCATTAGCTGTCTTACCCTCACCATACTTAAAAGATATATCAGACTTATACTTAACAGCTTCATTACACATTGCTCCGGCTGGGCGAAGATGTATTCCTAGCTGACTGGTTATTAAAATATTCTCACTTACCATAACAATCCTCATTTCTATGCATATCTTTACGCATTTAATTAAACTTATATATGTGTACTATCTTGTAGTTGTCTGTTGTGTCTGGCTGCTGCTATTGTCAACTGTTGTTTCCTGCTGTTTAGAAGACAACGTAAGCTTCACTGAGCTGCTTTCTAAAACACTGCAGCCATCTGGCACACTCACACTTACATCTACACTATGTGTTCCGGCTGATAGTCCAGCTGCATTAACATTGCATGTTATATCTGTAGCACTGATATTTTCTAACATCGTTCCTGTTCCGGATATTATAACATCTATACCTGTTCCTTCAATCACAGCATTATACCCTGATGATACGTTTTCAATCTTTATCGCATCTGATGATATGTGAACTGTCTTTGTTGAAGCTTTAGATATCTTTATAGTAACCTGCAGTCTTGAATCAGAAACTATCTTAACACCAGAAGGTACATAGTCTGTCAGCTTGAATGTATACGTCTTATCTTCGCTAAGCCCATCTACCGAAACAGCTGATGAAGGAATAGTTATATTATCTATCTTTGATAATGCCTCCTGCTGTCCGCTTATAACAACCGAGGTCTGGCTAAGACTTGTACCCGTTACAACACAATCCTGTGAAGGTGTTCCACTTGTTTTTACTACAACTGGTACAGTTTTTGTTCTTGCCATCTCTACTATCACATCTGCTGTTTCTGATGACATTTCAAGTTCTTCATTTGCTATTATATTTCCATCTGAATCATACATATTAATGTCTGACTGTGTATTAACCGTTCCTTTTGCACCAGATACATCAACATCAACTCCGACTGAGGCAACCCCTTCAACTAAAGATGTTGGACCTGTCACTTTAATATATGTTGGTGATGTTGTTGTTGATGCAACGGCATATCCATTTGCCGGAGTGCCTGTTGTATTAACATTCACAGCGTATGTGTTTGTATCCCTGTTTTCTATGCTTAACTTAAGAGCTGATGTTCTTGGAACAGCTTCAACGTTATTAAGCACCTGTCCATCTTTGACCACCTGAACCTGTATATCTACATAATCTGTAAATGCAGTAACCTTACTTAAATCAGCTGTTGCAGCTATATCACTTGTCTTAAGATCTGTAACCACACTTTTTGGTCCACTTACTGTAACAGATATCTTACCTCCATCAACAACCTCAAAGGTATAATTCTTTTCAGTAAGACTCTGTGTATTAACCAGCTGGACTGTGATATTACTGAAAGTATAGCTAGTGTTTGGATCATATATATTAACAATGACCGTCCATAATATCACCGCAAATACTGCAGATACGATTTTCAGGCTGAGATTATTAAATATCTTCTCTTTCATGCTTCAACCTGCCCCTCCATATCTTAAATGACTTGACATCTATAGTTCTTCTTCTGATATATTCAAGTTTATTCTTCAGTGAATCAGCATCTATATCATGTATAAGTTCTCCGCCAAATGCTACAGATACCTTACCAGTCTCTTCTGATACTATGATGGTAAGGCTATCTGTTGCCTCACTTATACCAACACCTGCCCTGTGTCTTGTTCCAAGTGCTTTGCTAAGATTAACATTATCTGTGAGTGGAAGATAACATGTTGCAGCAACAACCCTGTTCCCTCTGATTATAACAGCTCCATCATGAAGTGGCGTATTATGTTCAAATATATTAATAAGAAGCTGGCTTGTCACTATACCATCTACAGGTATACCAGTCTTTATATACTCTTCAAGCACAATATCCTGCTCTATAACTATAAGTGCACCTGTCTTTACAGCTCCCATCTTATAACAGGCATCTACAATCTCATCTGCTGTCTTAACACTGAAGCGTTCATCTTTATCACTGTTATCTCCAAAGTTAAAGAACCTGAGCATAAAGCGTTTTCGTCCAAGCTGTTCAAGTGCACGCCTTAATTCTGGCTGGAATATAATAACCAATGCTATAATACCGACACTGATTGTCTTTCCTGCTATCCATAAAATAGTTTTAAGGTTGAGAAGATACGCTACAACCGCAAAAAGAGCCACAACTATTATGCCCTTTAAAAGTGCCCATGCCTTGGTGTTCATAATCCACAACAGAATATTATATAAAACTACTGCAATAATAATAATCTCTATAACATCTGTCCATGTAATCCTTGGTATATATAATTTTGAAAAGTAATTCTGTAACAGATTACCCGATGTTGTCACGTTCTCACCCCTTTTTATATTAAGATGTAAGGCTTAAAAATATTCCGTCACTTACTGATGTAAAGTTCAAAAATATTCTGCCACTTACTGATTACTTGTCAATAAAGTATATATCATCTTCTTCCTCAGTTGCTGCTGTTGTAGACTTTGACTGTCTTACATCACTTATATCTGAGGCTTTTTTTGTCTTTCTTGCATTTATCTGCTTTACCCTTACATCCTCTCCGGTAACATTTATCTTAGGTACTGCCTTAACATAGTAATAGTATTCATCA
>ULSX01060977.1_pt1 | contig 10155 bp, 6 predicted proteins | sample 1957031 | NCBI WGS metagenome assembly ULSX01 (sample SAMEA4835718, study PRJEB28245) | human gut metagenome | biome: gut microbiome; material: fecal sample | place: Denmark | collected 2008 | reverse complement strand
AACGCTTCTGGTTCTTCATAATTAGTATCATTCTTATCATAAGAGAACAACATTACCGGATAATCGTGATTAATTCCAGCTTCGTCTGTTGTACTATTATTTTCATTAACACTGTCACCATTAGTATTTTGGTTGCCACAACTTGTTAACAACAGGCTTGCTGATAATGCAAATGCCATTATAAGTGCCTCTGTTTTTCTAATATTATTTCCTCTCATAATTAATCACCTCATATAATTATTAATTAAACTTGATTATTAACTCTACATTTTGATAATAGCATTTAGAGTTAACTTCAAGTCAAGCATAAAATATTCCTATATAAATAAAATATATGAAACACCTTCTCACACTAAGCACTGTCGCTTGCGACAACCTACATCTTCGTGCAAGTGTGCATCATCGGCACATAGCACCTTTTATGTATAGGAAATTCTATCGAAATTCCCTATTACATAAAAAAACAACAGCTGTCTTTTATAAATAATGCAGACATAAAATGTCATTTGCACTCCTTATAATAAACATACTGTTGTCTTATAAATATTAATAACCCTGCAAAACCATCCTGATTATATTATTAATTACAACTTATAATAATCAACTGCTAGTCTTGCAATACATTGTAATCTGCTTAATCTCTTACAATCCATTTAGTTATCTACTGAACTCTTTAAGTCCTCTGCAAGAAGATATATGTTATGTAATATATTCTTACAGTTCTTCATACTTTCAACTGTTGTGTCAGATACTTTTAGGCCTTCAGTCGAAGCAGCTGCTACCTCTTCTCCTGTTGCTGATAAATGTGAAATATTATCAGAAATAACAGAAGTTGAATCCAGTATCTTGTTAATGCTCTGCTCTGCAGAATCTATATTGTTCATAAGATTGTCAACTGTTTTTCCTACGTCCTCAAAAGTCACTCTTGTATTATCAATAAGTTCATTCTGCTTATTAACTGACTCAACTGACGCTTTTATGCTCTCATTAGCTTTCTTCGTATCTTCATAAAGATTATTGATTATATCTGTTATGCTTGAAGATGCATTCTTAGTCTGTTCTGAGAGCTGTCTTATCTCTTCGGCTACTACTGCGAAGCCCTTTCCGGCTTCTCCTGCTCTTGCTGCTTCTATTGAAGCATTTAATGCAAGAAGGTTAGTCTGGCTTGAAATCTCTACGATAGAACCAATAAATCCCTGTACATCATCAACCTTTTCTGTAAGACTGTTAATCACATCTACGATTATATTGCTTGCATCATGTACATTCTGTGCCTGTTCCTTAAGTTCAACTACTATAGCCTTACTATCATTAACAGTCTCATCTGTTCTGTGTGAAGCCTCAACCATCTCGCTTATCTCTTTTTCAGCAATATCAGTGTTTTCTTGAATCTCTGCACACATAGTGGCCTGTCTTTGTATGGCTTCTGCTGTGCTTTCTGTGCTTTCTGCTATATCTTTCATTGAATTGTGGTTTATATCTATGCTCTTTTCTAACTCATCAAGCATATCCATAGCCTGTCCGAAATGTCTGGTTATATTATCAGCTACAGCAACCATCTTCTCGTTATTCTCTTTCTGTATAACTGCTGCTGCCTCTATCTTATTCATATTCTCTGCAAAAAACTGCTTAAGCAGCTTTGTTACACTAAGAGATATACATGTAACAATAACCAATACTAATATAGCAAGAACCCTGCTTGCCATAGCCACTCCATTATACATATTATAATCCATAATAAGTCTTATGACATTACCAGCTATCGCAACGCCATCAGCCCACAATATTAGTTTTTCATTAAGATATACCATCGAAGCCATAATCAAAGGAAGTACATATGTCCATACACCATCAGTTGAATTAAGCAGTATAAGAACAACATATCCAAATGCCATTGATACCGCAATCGTTAATTCACACACTCTGGTCTTCTTCCTTAAAATATAAGCAGCTACTGATACAATAATTACAGCAAGTGCCACAACAAACTGTATTAAAATCTTTCCTTTGTTATGTCCGTCACCCACTCCTAATGCTGCCATCAGGGTCAGCGCAATATAACCAAATACTATGAGAACTGTAAATAAAACAGTCCTGTTTGCCCTTATATACTGATTCTCTGTCATAATTTTTCTCCAGTCTTTTGTTATAGTTTTGCAAAGATTTATAAAAAAAGTATATACCCATGATTATTCAAATGCAATATTTTTGCTAAAAAAAAGCTGATAAAGCCATTATTTTTATCCAGATTTAACAAAGTATTATCTAAAAATATAGTTAAAAAAAGCATTTGAAAATATCCATTAAATACTTTCAAATGCTCTTAAAATATTATTCCTGTTCTGACTCTGTAATTCTGATAGATAAGTCTTCAAGCTGTTTTGCATCTACAACATCAGGTGCGTTAGTAAGAAGACATGTTGCATCCTTTACCTTAGGGAAAGCTATAACGTCCCTTATTGAATCTCTCTTAGCCATAAGCATAACAAGTCTGTCAAGACCATATGCAAGTCCTGCGTGTGGTGGTACTCCATACTTAAATGCATCAAGTAAGAAGCCAAACTTCTCGTTAGCAACTTCATCTGTAAGACCAAGTGCCTTAAACATTCTTGACTGTACATCAGCCTGATGGATTCTTACTGAACCACCACCTATCTCTGTACCGTTAAGTACAATATCATAAGCCTTGGCACGTACTGAACCTGGGTCTGACTCAAGCTTATCAAGATCCTCATCCATAGGCATAGTAAATGGATGATGCATAGCTACGAATCTCTCTTCTTCATCTGACCACTCAAACTGTGGGAATTCTGTTACCCAGAGGAACTTATAATCACTCTTGTCAAGAAGTCCCATCTGTCCTGCAAGCTCAACTCTTAATGCACCGAGTACATTCCATACAATCTTGTTTCTGTCAGCTGCAAAAAGTAAAAGATCTCCTGGCTTACCTTCCATAGCCTCAACAAGCGCATTCATCTCATCCTCTGTCATAAACTTAGAGAATGAAGACTTAAGTGAACCATCTTCATGGATAGCTATATAGGCAAGACCCTTTGCTCCATAACCCTTAGCGAAATCAACAAGTGCATCTATCTTCTTACGAGGCATATTTCCCTGACCTGCAGCGTTAATACCTCGTACAGAACCACCATTCTCAATAGCTCCTGTAAACACGCTGAAGCCACAGTTCTTAACTATATCTGTAACATTCTTAAGCTCCATACCAAATCTTAAGTCTGGCTTATCAGAACCGAATCTATCCATAGCCTCCTGCCATGTCATACGCTGGATAGGAATCTTAACATCAACATCTAACACTTCCTTAAAAAGATAAGCTAAAAGTCTTTCATTAACATCGATCACATCATCAACATCAACAAATGACAGCTCCATATCAATCTGTGTAAACTCTGGCTGTCTGTCAGCTCTTAAGTCCTCATCCCTGAAGCATCTTGCTATCTGCATATATCTGTCATAGCCAGAACACATAAGCATCTGCTTAAAAAGCTGTGGTGACTGTGGCAGAGCATAGAACTTACCTGGATGAATACGGCTTGGTACAAGGTAATCTCTTGCTCCCTCCGGAGTTGACTTAGTAAGCATAGGTGTTTCGATTTCAAGGAAGCCTTCCTTTGCAAGAAATGCTCTTGTCAGAGTTGCCACCTTACTTCTCATGATAATATTAGACTGTATATCAGGTCTTCTTAAATCAAGACATCTGTACTTAAGTCTGATATCCTCCTTAGTATTTATACCATCCTCGATAGGAAATGGAGGTGTTTCTGACTCTGAAAGGATTCTTAAAGATTCTGCTGCTATCTCAATATCACCAGTCTTAAGATTCTCATTAACTGCACCGCTTCTTTTAACGACCTTACCAACTACTGCTATAACGAATTCATTTCTTAATGTATAAGCTTTATCAAAGCCTTCCTTACCAACTATATTCTCATCAAAAAGTATCTGTAGGATGCCGCTTCTATCTCTTAAATCAACGAATATAAGCGAACCAAGATTACGTCTCTTAGCCACCCAACCCATAACTGTAACTGTGCTTCCTATGTCAGCACCTGACACCTCTGTGCATCTGTGTGTTCTTTTTAAGCCAACCATTGACTCTGCCATTGTTAATTACCTCATTCCTGTAAATATTTGATTAAAACAAACTCTGATAAATAAACCATATGGATGCCATATAATCAGATCATTCTAAATATCAAGTATATCACTTATATCCAGGTCATCAATATCAATTCTGCTGTTTTTTATAAGTTCAAGCGTTGATTCCTCATGAATAAGTCTCTGAAATAATATAAAGGCCTTCATATCAAGATTCTTCACCTCATCAATCATAATAGAAACAGCCGTATCTATATCAAATGCTTTTCTATAAGGTCTGTCTGATATAAGAGCTGCGAATTCATCTGTAACCTTAAGAACCCTTGCTCCTATCGGTATATCCTCACCCACAAGTCCATTAGGATATCCGCTTCCATCGTAGCACTCATGGTGTGAAAGTACAACCTCCATAATATTATCTGAATAATCATACTTTTTCAATACATCATAGCTGATCTTTGAATGCATGCTCATATACTTTTTTTCTTCTTCTGGAAGACTCTCATTCGTTCTTCCATAAAGGTACTCTGAAAGCTTAAGCTTTCCAATATCATGCACCATAGCTGCCACTTTTAGTTCGTATGCCTCAGCTTCTGACATACCATACTCCTTAGCCAGGGCATATGTCAGATTAGCAACAAGCACTCCATGCTTAATACCACTTTTGAAATCATTGACTACGTAGTCAATAAGTTCATTATTCATCTCTTTTTCCATATTAAACTTAACCAATATATACTTTTATTCCAGACAAAGAATTTAAACAATATATTTGTCTGAACAATATTTAATTATATTTTTCCAGGTCAGAATTGTCAATCTCATAATAAGCTATTTTCATGCTTTTGTACCTACGCTGATATACTCTTACCTGTATATAACTGGTAATATCTTCCTTTTTCCTCCATCAGCTGTTCATGTGTTCCTCTTTCTATTATTCTGCCCTGTTCCATAACCATGATACAGTCTGCGTTACGAACTGTAGAAAGTCTGTGTGCTATAACAAAAGAGGTTCTTCCTGACATAAGCGCATCCATTCCCTTCTGTACAAGTTTTTCAGTTCTTGTATCAATAGAAGATGTTGCCTCATCAAGAATAAGTACCGGTGGGTCAGCTACTGCAGCACGTGCTATGGCTAAAAGCTGTCTTTGTCCCTGGCTTAGGTTAGCGCCACCACTATGAAGCACTGTGTTATAGCCTTCAGGCAGACGTCTTATGAAGCCATCTGCATTGGCAAGTCTTGCTGCTGCTATACACTCCTCATCAGTTGCATCCAGACGGCCATAACGGATATTTTCCATAATAGTTTCTGTGAACAGATTCGTATCCTGAAGCACTATACCAAGGCTTCGTCTTAAATCATCCTTTTTAATATGATTGATATTGATACCATCATATCTTATCTTACCATCCTGTATATCATAGAATCTGTTAATAAGATTCGTAATCGTAGTTTTACCAGCACCTGTGCTTCCTACAAATGCTATCTTCTGACCTGGAGTTGCATACATTCTGATATCATGAAGAACCATCTTGTCAGGATTATATCCAAAGTCTACACCATCAAATGTAACATCACCTTCAAGTCTTCTGTATTCTGCAGGCTTGCCATCCATAGCTGGTCTCTTCCATGCCCACATCATAGTACTTTCTTTAGTTTCTGTAAACTCTTTATCTGCATTATACTTTACATTTACAAGTTCAACCCGGCCTTCGTCTGTTTCAGGCTTCTCATCATATAACTCAAACACACGTCCGGCACCAGCCATAGCCATAACTATACTGCTTACCTGCTGGCTTATCTGTGTTACAGGCTGTGTAAAGCTCTTGTTAAGACTTAAAAATGCTACAAGAGTACCTATAGTCAGTCCCGAAAAATCACTGAGTGCTAATATACCACCAGCAATAGCGCATAAAACATAGCTTATGTTACCGATATTGCCATTAACAGGCATAGTAATGTTAGCAATCTTATTGGCGTTATTAGCGCTTGCACGGAGTGCATCATTAATCTTTCTGAACTGCTCTATACTTTCCTCTTCATGACAGAACACCTTTACAACCTTCTGTCCTTCCATCATTTCCTCAATATAAGCATTAACCTTACCTATATCCTTCTGCTGTTCAACGAAATATTTTCCAGAAAGTTCACTTAATCTGGATGTTACATACAACATAATAATAACCATGATGACAGATACTATAGTAAGTGGAATATCAAGCACTATCATACTTACAAATGTAGAAACAAGCGTTATGCATGAGTTGATAACCTGCGGTATACTCTGGCTTATAAGCTGTCTTAATGTATCGATATCGTTAGTATATACTGACATAATATCACCATGCGCATGTGTATCAAAATATCTTATAGGAAGTGATTCCATGTTAGTAAAAAGCTCAAATCTTAGCTTTTTTAAAGTACCCTGCCCAACATTTACCATGATCCTGTTGTATATATATGAACATAACACACCAACAAGAAGTACTGCTGAAAGCTTTATAATAGCAGCTGCAAGTGGAGCATAATCATGCACTGCTGACTGTGTAAGCGGAATAATATAGTTATCTACCAGCTTCTGGATGAAAAGAGTAGCTATAAGTGTTGTAAGTGATGAAACTATAATACATGCCACAACAGCTATACATGAAAACTTATAATTCTTTAAAACATATCCTAATAATCTTTTCATAACATGAAGTGCATTCTTTCCTTCTCTATCTTTCCTTTTATGCTTTCCATCACCTGGATTCATGTCTGATTTATTCAATATTTTATCAGAATTTCCAACATTTTTACTCATTATCTTCTCCTCCCTTCTGTTCATCAAAATCACCACCGCCCTGTGTCTGGACTTCATATATCTCACGATATACCTTGTTACTTTCTATAAGCTTCTCATGTGTATCAAAGCCACTGATCTCTCCGTTTTCAAGCACAAGTATTCTGTCTGCATCCTGGATACTTGATATTCTCTGGGATACTATAAGCTTAGTTGTTCCTGGAATCTTAGTTGCAAATGCCTGCTTTATCTTGGCATCTGTTGCTGTATCCACCGCACTTGTTGAATCATCAAGGATAAGAACCTTAGGATGCTTAAGAAGAGCTCTTGCTATACATAATCTTTGTCTCTGGCCACCAGAAACGTTGGTTCCACCCTGTTCTATCCATGTATCATACTTATCTGGCATACGCTCTATGAATTCATCTGCACATGCCTGCTTACATGCTTCTATACACTCTTCCTTAGTTGCGTTATCATCACCCCATCTTAAGTTATCAAGGATAGTTCCTGAGAATAACACATTTTTCTGGAGAACAACTGATACCTCATCTCGAAGAGTTTCTATATCATATTCTCTTACATCAACTCCACCAACACATACACTTCCGTCCTTAACATCATAAAGGCGGCTTATAAGGTTAACAAAACTTGACTTACCACAGCCAGTTCCACCAATGATACCTATAGTTTCACCCGACTTAATATGTATATCTATATCATGGAGTGTATCTGTTTCACTGTCTTTTTTATATACGAAATCTACATGATTAAAATCTATTCTTCCATCAGGAACTTCCATAACTGGTGCTTTGGGATTAGTTATATCTGCCTTTTCGTTAAGCACCTCTGCTATACGCCTTGCACTTGCAACACTCATAGACACCATAACGAACACCATCGAAAGCATCATAAGAGCCATCATCATGCTCATAACATACGAAAACATTGATGTAAGATTACCTGTTGTCATAGTTCCATCTGCTATAAAATGTGCCGCAAACCATGAAAGGGCAATAATACTTGCATATATGACAAACATCATAACCGGGCTGTTAAAGGCAAGCCATGATTCTGCCTTTACAAATGTATTATAAAGACTAGTTGCTGCCCTTTTGAACTTATCATTCTCATAATCTTCCCTGACAAATGCTTTAACTACACGTATACCAGAAATATTTTCCTGTACGCTCGCATTAAGATTATCATACTTTGCAAAACCTTCTGTGAATATAGGTGTTACCTTATATATAATAAAGAAAAGCACGAAGCCAAGAAGTATAAGTGCCACTAAAAATATAGTACTCATAGTCGGGTTAATGATAAAACACATAACCATGCTGCATATCATCATAAGCGGTGCCCTGACTGCTATTCTAAGAAGCATCTGGTATGCATTCTGCACATTAGTAACATCTGTAGTCATACGTGTGATAAGACCTGCTGTACTATACTTATCAATATTAGAAAATGCGAAATTCTGTATATTGGTATATATTCCTTCTCTTAAGTTGCAGGCAAAGCCGGTTGATGCGCTGGCTGCATACTTTCCTGCCTGAACACCACAAAACAGACTGACAAAGGCAAGTACTATCATAACTCCTCCGTATATATATACGTTTTTCATATTGCCTGCCTGAATACCCTTATCTATAATGCTTGCTGTAACAAATGGTATAAGAATCTCCATAAGTACTTCAAATATAATATAGAAAGGAGCTTTAACTGAATCCTTCTTATACTGGCCTATATAAGCCGATAATGTTTTTATCATACATCATACCTCATTTCTGCGCATATTATCATATATCTTTTGTAATAAGCACCATAATTCTTCTTTTTCATCATCATCAAGACTGGATAAAAACCATTCTTCCTTCTTTACCATGTTCGCCCATGCATGCTTACATACACCACGTCCCTTGTCTGTAAGCTTTACATGCTTTACTCTTTTATCATCTGGTTCGTAAAAGCTTTCAATCATAGCCTTCTTTTCAAGTCTTGCAACTATTCCGGCTACTGTCGCCTGTGACACACCAAAATGCTTCTCAAGTTCTTTAAGAGTTATGCTTTCGTTTTTAGTTTCACTGATGATTATAAGCATTTTTATCTGTGATGCTGTCATATCATCGCTCTTAAGTTCCTTGTTTGCACATGTTCCCAATATGTCATTAAGGCGTTTTATAAGCTCTCCACAATGAAGTTTATCTCTTACCACTTGCAACATCCTTTCTTAAATTAGCATATCAAATGAGAATATCAAAAAAGCTGCAGTCATTCTGCAGCTAAAGAACTTTATTATAATACGCTATTGATAGCGTGCTGTCAATAGTGTGCTGTTGAATATTACTTCTTTTTTACCAAACATCTTTTCTTAAAAAATGATATTCCATAACACGTTATGTCATCATAGTCATCTTCATATTCTTTTGCATACATACGCTCATCTATCTGTTCCAATGCAATATCACATTCGCTTTCCAACTTATCTAAAGCTCTTGTATACTTAGCTTCAAAAACAGCCACACGTGCATTAATAATGTCATACACAACAACATCACTTCTTCCCTCACCGTGTTCCTTGTTGGAATCAACCATATAGCCTGCACCTGCAAATATTCCTGCTAAAAATGCGTGATAAAAATCTTCCCTGTAATCGTGATAACTTATAGTTTTCCTTAAAAGCTTATTCATTTCATAAGTAATGCTCTCACTATTACCACTCCATACTGCATCAAATAAAGCCTTTCTATTCCACATTCGTGCACTATCATCAAACCACTTAATAACTGTGGTTTCAAATATATCCCTTATCTCCTTGTTGGGAATGATCAATGCTGTCATTTTACTATCATCTAACTTGCGTCCAACATCTTCTTTCACTTGTGTAAGGTATCCTGTCAAATATAGAATACTCCATATATTATCCTCATCCGAATGTAAATAATCATACGTCAAATATTCATCTATATGCTGAAAAATATGCCCCCCTGACATAAGCACTTCCAATTTTCTGGTTATATTACTTCCTGAACAATCTATAAATGAACGAATAATTGCATTATCACTTGTATTTTTCCAATAACTTTGTGGTTCTGCTTTAGGATTATATTGTAAATCCAAAATATAATTCATAACATCCCACGGACAATATATATCATAATTACCAAAATGATATCCATCATACCATTCTTTTATAAGATCAGCATACGTTATTGCATCCGCATCACTTAGAATTTTATTAACTTCTTTC
>ULSX01051693.1_pt1 | contig 10280 bp, 4 predicted proteins | sample 1957031 | NCBI WGS metagenome assembly ULSX01 (sample SAMEA4835718, study PRJEB28245) | human gut metagenome | biome: gut microbiome; material: fecal sample | place: Denmark | collected 2008 | reverse complement strand
GGAGCCGCAGATAATCCTGCCGCGCCTGGCTCAAGAACAGATCGACCAGGCCGGAGTGGCTGTCCACCACAAAGTCCAGGTTGCGTTCGCCGCCAAAGCCGTCCGGGTTGGGCGGGATGTCCACCGTCCTGGCCCACGCCTTGTTGGCCGGGCTGAAACGCTCATCCCACTCTTTCTGCTGCACGGTATTTGCCAGCACATAGAGGATGCGGGTGTAGCCGAACTGCTCGATCACCTGGGGTACCGCGTCCTTGTCCAGCCGGTTGTCCCGGTAATGTTCCGAAATGGCCGCCTCGATGGCCTCCTTGCAGGCGATGTTGGCGCGGCGGGACGCCCGGTACAAATCCAGGTCGCCCTGTTCGCGGGCATAGGCGGCGTCGTGGCGGTAGAGCGGCAGTTCCCGCTGGGCGTCCAGCGCCGCATCGGCCCGCTGCTCGATGCTGTCCCGCACCACATCCATGTAGGAAGTCTCCCGGTCAGAAAACTCCTTGTAGACATCGGCCAGCGGGGACGACGACGCCAGCAGCGCGGCGGCCCGGCTTTGGGGCAGATCCAGCTCCTCCATCGCCATCAGGATGTCCTCCCGGACCGTGTACTCATAGGTATGCTTTAGAATTTCCTCCGGGGGCTGGCTTTTCAGCCAGTCCCGGAACTTGTCCTGTTCGGCGGCCATCTTCTCATAGAGGGCCGTGTTTTTGTCGGTATTCATGTTATCGCACCTCCTGTTCGTGGTGTTTGGGTTTCTTTTCGGGGCAGCGCGGCGGCACCGGGCGTTTCAGACCCTCCAGCACCGAGGGGCGGCTGCTCTTGGCAAGCACCGCCTCCGGCGCAGGGCGGCCCCGGCCGTCCATGTTCAGCAGTACATCCAGCTCGGCCAGCCGGGCGGATTTGTCCCGCAGCTCCTGCTCCTGTGGGAAGGGCTTACCCACCTCTGCCTTGGCGGCGGCCTGCTGCTGGTAGAGGTTGTCCAGCTGGTTCTTCACCGCTTCCAGCCGCTGGGGCATCTGACTGAGCGCATTGTCGATACGGGTTAGATTTCCACGGGGGTCTGTGCCCAGCGTCGCCCGGTGGGTCATCTGGCCTTTCAGCAGGAGCATATACTCCTGCCGGAAAGCGTCAAACGACACCGACATAGTGAAGCCCCGGTAACTGCCCACCGGCACCGGGTCGGCCCCTTTGACCTCCTTGCAGGCGTCCAGCAGCGCCGCACCGGCGTTCTCCTTGTCGGTGAGGGTGTCGCCACGGACTTCCATCCCGGCAAAGCCGTCCTCCGGGTGAGGATGAGCGGCCAGGGTCGCCATATCCGCTTCCAGCCCGGCGATAAAGCCCTTGTTTTTCTCGATCTCCTCCGGGAAGGTTTTGAGCAGCTGGTCCTCCAGGCGGTACTGCTTGCTCTGGTGGTCGGCCTTCATCAGCTTTAACCGCGCCACGTCCACATCCAGGTCCATGCGTTCCTTGATGCGCGGGTCCCCGGCGCACAGCGCCTTGATCTCGGCAAAGGACAGCGCGGTTTCGTCCACATCGTCGCAGCTTCGCACCGGCGATTTGGAGGTCATAATCTGGCTGATGAATTTCTGTTTGTTTTCCACCGTCTGCCAGAGGTAGGCGTCAAACGTCCCCTCAGTGACATAGCGGTACACATGGACAGTCTCGTTCTGGTTGCCTTGGCGCTCAATGCGGCCCTTTCGCTGGGCCAGGTCGCCGGGCCGCCACGGGCAGTCCAGGTCATGCAGCGCCACCAGGCGATCCTGCACGTTGGTGCCTGCACCCATCTTGGCCGTGCTGCCCAGCAGGACGCGCACCTGGCCGGTGCGGACCTTGGAGAACAGCTCCTTTTTGCGCACCTCGGTGTTGGCCTCATGGATAAAGGCAATCTGCTCGGCGGGCACACCTTTAGCGATGAGCTTCTGCCGGATGTCCTCGTAGACCGTAAAGGCCGGTTCCGGCTCGTCCAGCGGCACCGCGTCCTCCAAAGCGTGGAGGGTCGGGTTGTCCAGCGCCTTCGCTACCTTTTTGGCAGGCCGGGCCTGGGGCGTGGAGATGTCGCAGAACACCAGCTGGGTCAGCTTGTCGGCCTCGCCGTCCCGCCAAATCTGCATGATATTGTCCACGCATTGATTGACCTTGGTGCCCGGCTCATCCGGCAGCAGCTGGTTGATGATCCGTTGGTCCAGCCCCAGCTTGCGCCCGTCGCTGGTGATCTTGAGCATATTGTCCTGGGACGGGTCCACCGTGCCGCTGTGTACCAGGGAAGCGCGTTCCGAGAGCGCCTTCACCATTTCCTGCTGCTGTTCGGTGGGCTGGGCCACGATGTTGTGATATTCTACCTCCGGGGTGGGAAGATGGAGCTGGTCGGCGGTCTTGATGTCTGCCACCTCTTTGAACAGGTTCATCAGCTCCGGCAGGTTGAAGAACTTGGAGAAGCGGGTCCGCGCCCGGTAGCCGGTCCCTTCCGGGGCAAGCTCCAAAGCGGTCACTGTCTCCCCGAAGCGGCTGGCCCAGCAGTCAAAGTGCGCCATGCCCAGCTCTTGCAGCCGGTCATATTGGAGATACCGCTGCATGGTGTAAAGCTCGGTCATGCTGTTGGAAACCGGCGTGCCGGTGGCAAAAACTACACCGCGCCCGCCTGTGATTTCATCCATGTACCGGCACTTGGCAAACATATCGCTGGATTTCTGCGCGTCCGTAGTGGAAAGGCCCGCCACATTGCGCATTTTTGTGTAGAGAAAGAGGTTCTTGTAGTTGTGGGCCTCGTCCACAAACAGCCGATCCACGCCCAGCTGTTCAAACGTCACCACATCGTCCTTGCGGCCTTCCGCTTGCAGCTTTTCCAGCCGGGCCTCCAGAGACTTTTTCGTGCGCTCCAACTGCTTGACGGTGAAGCGTTCCCCGCCGCTGGACTCCACCTCGGAGATGCCCTCGGTGATTTCCCAAATCTGCTCATGCAGCAGCCGCTCCTGGCGTTCCTTGCTGATGGGGATTTTCTCGAACTGGGAGTGACCCATGATGATGGCGTCATAGTCGCCGGTGGCGATGCGGGCACAAAACTTCTTGCGGTTGTGTTTCTCAAAGTCCTTTTTGGTTGTCACCAGGATATTGGCGGACGGGTATAGACGCAGGAACTCCGAAGCCCACTGCTCAGTCAGGTGGTTGGGCACCACGAATAAGCTCTTTTGGCACAGGCCCAGGCGCTTGGCCTCCATCGCGGCCCCCACCATTTCAAAGGTCTTGCCCGCGCCCACCTCGTGGGCCAGTAGCGTGTTGCCGCCGTACAGCACATGGGCGATGGCGTTTTTCTGGTGTTCCCGCAGGGTGATGGCCGGGTTCATGCCACCAAAAACGATGTAACTGCCATCATACTCGCGGGGGCGGGTGGCGTTCATTTCCTCGTTGTACTGGCGCACCAGCGCCTGCCGCCGCTCCGGGTCGCGCCAAATCCAGTCCTTGAACGCCTCCCGAATGGCCTGCTGCTTTTGGGCGGCCAGGGTGGTCTCCTTGGCGTTCAACACCCGGCGTTCCTTGCCGTCTGCATCTTCAACAGTATCGTAGATACGCACATCCCGCAGGTTGAGGGAATCTTCGAGGATTTTATAGGCGTTGGCGCGGCCGGTCCCGTAGGTGGTATAAGCCGCCACATCTCTCTGTCCCACAGCGTTTTTGCCGGAGATTTGCCATTCAGCGGTGAACGCAGAGTAGTGGACTTCAATGCTGCGCTGAAGGTAAAAGGGCGTGTCGAAGGTCTCGTACATGAACTGCTGGATGTACTCTTTGTCGATCCAGGTTGCCCCCAGCCGCACCTCGATCTCCGAAGCGTCCAGGTCCTTGGGCTGGGCGGCGGTCAGGGCCTCCACGTTGACCGCAAAGACTGGGTCTTGCTCCGCCGCCCGCTGGGCCTGACGCAGCTTCCGGCGCACGTTGCCGGAGAGGTATTCATCGGCGGTCACATAATGGGGCGTCCCGTCCGGCTCGGTCTGGCCCGGCACACGGAAGATCACACCACGCAGCTCGTCCGCCAGTTCCTCGCCGGTTTTGCCGGTGAGCTGTTCCATATAGGCCATGTCCACGCAGGCTTTCTCCGAGATGGAGACCGCCAGGGCCTCGGAGGCGGTGTCTACGGTGGTGACGGCCTCATGGGGTTTGATAGTGCGCTTGGTGAACATATCTGCCTTGCGTTCCAGCCTGCCGTCCTCGTCCAGCACCTCCAGGGCGCAGAGCAGGTAATAGCTGCTGTCATCGGCAAAGGCCAACCGGTTCGCCCGGTCGTTGATAAGGCCGTACTTTTCAGAGAAATCGTCATAGCGGCGGTTCAGTTCGGCCATCTGCGCCCGGATGTCGGCATCCGGCGCGGCGGCGTCCATCTCCAGGTCGATGAGCTGCTGCACACAGTCCCGCAGCCCCACCAGCCCTTTGACACGGGCCTCGGCGATGGCATTCAGGTCGGGGCGCACCATGCGGCTGTTTTCCCGAAAGTACACCGCCCCGTCCACCACCGTGTAGGAATAGTTTTTCACATCCGGGTCAGCCGGTAGGGAATCGTCGATGTCCTCGCCCTCGCCCAGCTCCGGCAGCGCGGCCTCCTGGTAGGTGCCGTGGATGTGCTGTACGGCGTTGTGCAGTTGGTCGGCCAGTTCCATCCCCTCGATGGGGTTCACGGTGTAATCCATGCCGTGAGCAGTGCTTTCCGGCTCCTGTCGCCCCAGCACCATCTCCGGGTGGTCGAGAAAATACTGGTTGACCGTGAAGCCTTCCTCGGTCCGGCCGGTCTGCGTCCAGTCCGGGGTAATGTCCAGCGGACGGTCCCGCTTTTGCAGGAAGAGAATATCCGAAACGACCTCAGTTCCGGCATTTGCCTTGAACGCATTGTTTGGCAGGCGGATGGCTCCCAGCAGCTCGGCCCGCTGGGCCAGATACCGGCGCACGGTGGAATCCTTGGCGTCCATTGTATAACGGGAGGTCACAAAGGCCACCACGCCGCCCGGCCGCACCTGGTCCAACGATTTTGCGAAAAAGTAGTTGTGAATGTTGAAACCCAGTTTGTTGTAGGCTTTGTCGTTCACCTGATACTGTCCGAAAGGGACGTTACCGATGGCAAGGTCATAGAAGTCCCGCCGGTCGGTGGTCTCAAATCCTGCCACCGTGATGTCGGCCTTGGGGTAGAGCTGCTTTGCAATCCGGCCGCTGATGGAATCCAGTTCCACGCCGTACAGACGGCTGCCGGCCATGCTCTCCGGCAGCATCCCGAAGAAATTGCCCACACCGCAGGACGGTTCCAGAATGTTGCCGGTGCGGAAGCCCATCTGCTCTACCGCGCCATAGATGGCGCGGATGACGATGGGGCTGGTGTAGTGGGCGTTGAGGGTGGAGGCCCTGGCCGCTTCATATTCCTCCGGGGTCAAAAGCTCTTTCAGTTCGGCGTACTCCTTGGCCCAGGCAGTTTTGGACGGGTCGAAGGCATCCGCCACACCGCCCCAGCCCACATAGCGGGACAGCACTTCCTGTTGTTCCGGCGTAGCCTGCCCGGCGGTTTCCTCCAGGTATTTCAGCAGCTTGATCGCCGCCACATTGGCCTGGTACTTGGCCTTGGGGCCGCCCTCGCCCAGATGCTCGTCGGTGATGCGGAAGTTCTCGGCGTTGCGGCGCAGGTTGTCCCGGTATTCCTGATAGGCCGCCTGCTCGGCAGCCCTCTGGTTGGGGAAAGTCTGCCACTCGCCATTCACCGGGATGGCAACCGGGTGGTCCGGCTTTTCCTCCGGCTCCGTGTCCGGCGTCGGTTCGGGCGGCGTGGGTTCCGGCCGGCCAACGTGCAGCCGTTCCACCACCACGTCATAGGGCAGATGGTTTTTGTCGCCGGGGTAAACAGCCACCGTCTCGGAGTGGAACGCCGGTGCCTCGGCGGCTTCTTCAACAGTGGCAGCGGCTTCAACCGCTGGTTCGGCCTGCTCCTGCACAAAGCCGTCCATCTGGCGGGCATACAGCCCGCGCAGCAGCGGCGCGACTTCATCCCAGCGGAAGAACAGCATGGCCAGCCGCTTTTCGTCCGCGTCCAGCACTTCCAGCTCAATGCCTTCGGGTATGGTGCGGTAGTCGGCGGTGTCGCCGGTCTCCAGCTCCATCGTCTCGATGATGTCAGGATAGGCCCGGCTCAGCCACAGGGCGACCTCCCGGTTGCTCTTGCCGGTACGCAGCAGTTCGGAAAGCTCCGCCTTGTCTGGCGCGCCGATCAGGCCGTGGGCCAGCACGTCCCGCAAGTCCTGGTCCGCCGTGTCGGGATTGACAGGCAGGAACTCGGTGTAAAAGTCGTTGCGATTGTCTGCCCGCAGAAGCTGCTCGAACCGTTCCCGGCTCTCGGCCCGGTAGATGGGGTACGCAATATTGGAGGGCAGCAGCTGCACCGTGTCCTCCCGCAGTTCGGTAATTTGATGGGCGCGGTCATCCAGATAGACGGTATTGCCCACATTGTAAACCGGGGCGGACGGATCGTAGGCGGTGCGCTCCGGGATGGTGCCCCGGATGGCGGCATATTCCTCGTCCGACACCGTGATGTCGATCTCATGGGTGGGTTCGCCGCTGCCAATGGTGAGGGTGTCGCCCTCGCGGGTGACGGGCTGGCCGGATAAGTCCGGCACAGGCGGCTTTGCCGCTGCCTCGGCCTGTTCCTCGGTTGCGACGGCCTCCACATCCCGCATGACCTGCCGGATGAATGGATCACTGTCCAGCTTTTCCGGGTCCACCACCTGGCCGTTCACGATGCCGCGCTCGGCCAGGGCCTCCCGGATGGCGATGGAGTCGATGTTGTCAAATCGGTCCTGCTCCGCCTCGGTGTAGAACCGATCTTCCTTGATGAGCTGGACGATCCGGCGCTGCACCTTGGGCCAGGGCACGTCGCCCGCCGCGCCGTCCACCGTCACAGGCAGGGCCGGGAGATCATCGCCGTACTCCTGCCGCAGCCAGGCGGCGGTATCCTTTTCACGGGCATGGTCCTTCATGTAGCGGACAACCGCGTGCTTACTTTCAATATTGCCGTTCCATTCCTGGATGGCGGCGTCGATCTCCGCCTGGGTCAGCGCCCGGCGCACAGGTTCCGCCTGCGCAGCGGGTTTGGGCATAGAAAAAGCAGAGGGCGTTTTCACACTCTCTGCTTCGTCGATTTTATGGATTTGTTCCGCTTCGGAGAGGAACAGGTTTAAGGTCAGCTGTTGATAAGTTCCGCCAGCAGGATCTCCTCCGCCTGGGCCTTGCAGGTGTTCATCAGGCCCACCCACTGCATGGGGTCGCTGGCTTTCAGCTGCTCCGTCGCGCCCGCTGCCTCCGCCAGCCGGGGCATCATCTGCTCCAGACGGCTGTTCGCGGTCTCGTCGATCTCCCGAAGGTGCGGGTACAGCTTCTCGCTCATCAGCAGCTGGTTGTAGAGGATGGGCCGGTGTTCCTTCAGGTACGCTTTGCGCATCCGGCCGTACTTGCCCAGGGGCTTCTCCGGCTGTTCGGACAGCTTCAGGTCGGGGATCAGGTAATCGCCGTTCCTCGTGTAAGTCAGGTTGTTTTCCATGTGTGGCACTCCTTTCCGCGCCCTTGGCGCGCTCATAGTTCTGGATGGTGACGCCGATCTGCCGCAGTACCTGCTGGTTTATCTGGCTGACCGCCGTGCCCAGCGCCCCCACGGTGGCGGGGGTGTTGAAGTCGAAGATCGCCATGAAATCCTCATGGCTGAAATACTGCTCCGGCTTCAGCCCACAGCGGGACATCAGGGCATAGGTGATGCTGACAGCGGCGGTGGATTTGAACTGGACTTCGATGTTGTACTCATCGTACTCCTCCAAAAAGGAACCGTCAACGATAGGGAGAATATCCCGCCGGTGGTCGGCCCAGTATTCCTCCGCCAGCTTGGCGGCCACATCGGCCAGCTGCTGGGCCAGGTCGCCGCCGCTCACATCATAGTTGCGTTCCAGCATCGCCATGACCGGCGCGGTGTGTTCCTCGTTCATCGTCCACAGCCAGGGGGTGCGGGAGTGTTCACGGGTGCCGGTGTCGGAAATGTCGAATACATACCGCAGTCGGGGCCGGTCCCCGGAATCATCCACCAGGGCGATGCCCTTGGACCCGCGCCGCACATACCGGCCCATGCGGTTGTTCCACAGGTCATACTCGGCACAGGCGGTGGCGTCCGGGCGCTGGGCATAAATCATCATCTGCTCATGGAACGGATATTTGTAAAGACGGCTGGCGGTAATGAGAAAGGCTGTCCATTCCTGCCAGCTGCCGGTGAGCTGCCGCGCCACCTGATCGGCCATCTTCGCATATTGTTCTGCTTTGGTTGGCATGGGGTTCTGTCCTCCTTTCAGTTTTAGGTAAAAGAAAAGCAGGAAACCCCGAAAGATTTCCTGCTCGGTGGTGCCGTCCGTAACGGCAAGCAATTCAGTTGTCAAAATATTATTTCATATTTAGTACGTCAGCAACTGTTTTTGGCGCGTCTTTGTTGATTTCGTGGCCTGCGCCGGGGACAATTTGCAAAGTCGCATAGGGAAGTAATTCATTTAACTTTTTCGATGCTTTTATATTGGCGCTATCTTTTTCGCCGCACAAAATAGTAACGGGACAAGTAATTCTGTCTAATTGTGGGGTGAAATCCAGCAACCTCATCGAGTGTGACAGTTTAATCGTATCGCTTTTTGATAATCCCATGCTATCAAAACTCTTGCTGGGCATACAGCGGAACAAGAAATTTTGAAAATCTATCAGGGATGTTGGTACTTTATATTGTGCGCCTATTAAAATCAGCGATGCCACTTTATCCGCGTGACGAATTGTGAAATCAAGGGCAAGCAGTGCCCCTAACGATAGGCCGCAGATACGAAGCGGCTCTGTCGCATTAGAATACTGCCGCTCCAGATTATCCAAAAGCCGGGAGTAAGATATTTCATTCCCCGTCACAGAAAAAAGCTCCGGGCAATCAACATTGGAAGTTGAAAGTTGACGAACTACCTCTTTCCAGTCTTGTGCTGTTTGTCCCAATCCGTGTAGAAGAACTGTTTTCATTTTTTGTCTGCGGCAGCCCCTTTCTTCTGACAATGTAAATAATCTCCCCCAAAGCACACAAGAGAAAGCGCAAGGGTGATCCCACTGTTAAATATATCAGACATAAAGTCAAACTGGGCTTGTGGCAAAAAGCAAGCCGAAATATGCGTGATTGCAATCGGCACTGGTATCAGGACCAGCAGAGCAAAGCCAAATGCCCTCCACAAATTTTTCTTGCACTTGCGGAAAATCCCGTATATTATCCAGATAATAGCAATCGCAATCAGCGTTATGCAAATGCCCAAAGTGAATATAACGGACTTATTCAATAGCAAGGACAAGATTGCCAGCAGTGGAATAGGGATGGCACTGACTACAACTAAGGTTTTCAAAACGATCTTTGTTCTGGAAATCAGACTTGGAAGTAACACAAGCCATGCAGCTATGATTGAAACACCGGCAATCAATGACCACGATAACCTGTCCGAAGTAAAGTAGTCGCAGATCAGGCATACGCAGACAGCAATCAATGCTGCCACAGAAACAATTACCAAAATTATGCGCTTGCCTCGTTCAGATAAACGATAATCGCGCTTTTTATATGGTAACTCATCTGGTTCGGTCATTTCATCTTTGATAAGATAGTCAGAGGACACATTAAAAATGTCGCTAAGCTGGGCTATAAAATCCAAATCAGGGAGCGATTGTCCCAATTCCCATTTTGAAATTGTCTGCCGTGTAACCGTTACCTTTTCAGCAAGTGCCTCTTGTGAAAGTCCTTGCTGCTTTCTCAATTTTTGTATTTTCTCTCCGAGGGTCATAGTGTCGTTTCCTCCTGCTATTTGATTTTGAAAAAATCATAGCAAATAAGCTGTTTTATTTCTACCAACACAAGCAGGAACCGCCGCAACGAACCATTGCAATGACGATTTTGGCAGTCTTTTATTCCTCATTTTATCATAAATCGCCCTCGTATCATAGAGACTTATTCGTCAAAATCCGGGTACAGCTCCAGCGCGTCAAACTCGGCGTCGGTCATGGCGCGCAGCTTGGTGAGGGTACTGTCGGTCAGGGCCAGCAGCTCGGTCTCGTCCGGCGAAAGCTCGCCGCGCATCTCGGTCAGGGCCTCGATGGCCCCCTGGCGGGTGCCGGGGTTGTAGATACACAGCAGGTTGGTTTCCTCAAAAGTCAAAGCGTTCATATCAAAGCTCCCTTTCCGCGCTCTTTTTGGGCGCTGCTTTTTTGTGTTTGGGTTTGGGCTGGCTTTT
>ULSX01022450.1_pt1 | contig 10871 bp, 7 predicted proteins | sample 1957031 | NCBI WGS metagenome assembly ULSX01 (sample SAMEA4835718, study PRJEB28245) | human gut metagenome | biome: gut microbiome; material: fecal sample | place: Denmark | collected 2008 | reverse complement strand
ACCTACCGGTAGGGGAAACTGTGTTCGCCCCTACGATTGAAATGCGTAGGATATTCGATAAAAAAACGCACAAAAATAAAAGAGGCGCAACGCCTCTTTTATTTTTCTTAAATATTAATTACTCTTTATCGTCGCTCTTGATAGAGGTTGTTGAAACTTCGCCATAGGCGGCGGTGTTGTCGAGTGTTGCTGTGACAGGGGAAGAGCCTTCGTCAAAAAATCCCTTTTCCTTACACTTCAAAACATCGACTCTTGTTTTTGCAAGCGTAATGCTCGACTTGCCGTAAAGAACATATTGCAAATAATATGCATCCTGCGGGAAATCGGATTTCCACATCCAAGCGCCGTAGTATGTTCCGCCTGCGCCTTTTTCGTTGATTCTGTAATTCGGCACGCTCGTCATTTTGATTGCATAATTCATCCATTTCTGACTGAACGCATCGCCTGCAATATTTAGAACGGTGTCCATACCGATGTCCATCTTCGTATAAGGCAAGAGCTTTTTGACAACTCTTATCATCTCGGTTTTACTTGAGCCTTTAACCTTGCTGAAAATCTCCATAAGTGTTGTTTTCTGTCTGTCGGCTCTCGCATTGTCGCTGTCGATATGTCTGATACGGCAGTAAGCAAGTGCCTGCTTGCCGTTGAGTTTTATTTTGCCCTTTGTGCCGTCAAATGTTTTTTCGATTGTAACATTGCCGTATGTACCTGGGTGATTGTTAATCTCGCGAATTTCCTTTGAGGTCAACTCGAGCGTTACGCCGCCGAGTTCGTCAATAACACTTTCAAACGCGTCGAAATTGATGATAACATAATTGTCGATATTGATTTTATACATTCTTTCAACGCAGTTAATGTATGAATCAATATCTCCGCGTGACATTGCGGCATTGATTTTGTCAAAAGTTCCGGTTGATTCGTCGCCCGGCTTCGTTTCAAAATATGTATAAGCGTCGCGCAAAACAGAGGTGAGTGTAATTTGCTTTGTGTCAACATTCACACTTGCGATAATTGCGGAGTCGGCTCTTGTTCCTTTGTCAAGAACATCCTTACCCCTCGTGTCCTCACCTACAAGCAAAACATTGTAAACATGGGTGGAGGAGCACGGCGTGCCGTTGTAATACCACTTTCTTATCATATCCTGAAGTGATGCGATTTCGCTCGCGTCGGTTTCCTCAATCGGGTCAAACGATTCAACAAGCTTGTCCTGCGTTGATTTGTATTGCTCGGTCGATTGCGTGTTCACCTTTGCGTTTTGCACCGGCTTTACAAATGAATCATAAACATACCAACCGCCTGCCGCAAGGGCAATCACAACCAAAATGATAATTGTGACGATTATCATTATTTTCTTTTTCTTCTTTTTTTTGCGCTCTTCGGGCGTTAACTTGGCGTTTTTCTTTTTGGATTTTTTTCTTTTCTTATCCTTATTGCCTTTTTTTCTGCCCTTTTTGTCGTCATCATCGTCCTGCTTGGTGTGCTCAAAGTTTGTCGGTTCAAGCGGCTCCTTGTCCTCGTTCACGATGATTTGAATTGCGCTGTCATCAATTGAATCGCCGTCATCATCCGAAAAGCTCGGCATAATTGGCTCGCTCTCGTCATCATCAAGCGAAACAGGGGGCATTTCTACCTCTTCTTCGCCGTTGTCAAGTGAAACAGGTGGCATTTCCGCCTCTTCCTCGCCGTTGTCAAGCGAAACAGGGGGCATTTCTACCTCTTTGTCTCCATTGGCGGTCAAATCACTTTCGATTTTCGGCTCATTTTCGTCAACCTTAACTTCCGGCAAAGGCTCGTCGGCTTGTGTCTGCTCCTCTGCCATCGGCTCAACAATGGGCGCAGGCTCTTTCGCCTGCGGTGCCGCTTTTAAGTCGGCGTCAACCGACATTGAATTTTTTGTATTTCGGTTTTCACTTGGGGAGGATGATTTATCCTCTTGTTCCTGTCTGCGTTTTTTAACTTCAGAAAGGATACTGTCGATATTGTAGCTGTTTTTATCCAATATTCTCTCTCCTCTAAGTGGTGTAATAGACATATTAAATACCAAAAATTTATATTAAATATAAATTAGAAGTTAATATTCTATTAACAGACCCTTATTCATCAGTCGGTGCTTGCTCTGAGTTTTCGGCAGAAGCCTCTGTGTTTTGACTGTCTTCGGCAGATTGCTCATCTTCATCCTCGATATATTTATCGACAATGCTGAGCGTTGCAAGCTTTTCATCGTCCTTGATTCTCATTACCTTAACACCCTTTGACGGTCGCTTGAATGATGAGATTTGGTCGGCATGTGTACGGATAACAACGCCGTCGGTTGTAATCATGATAACATCGTTTTCGTCTGTAACCGGTGCAATCATTGCAACCTTGCCGTATTTTTCGGTGTGATAGTTAATCAAGCCCTTGCCGGCACGCGACTGAATACGGTATTCGTCAAAATCGCTCTTTCTGCCGTATCCTGTTTCTGTAACGGTAAGCAACTGCGTGTTAGGAACGGCAACGGCAAATCCTACAACATAATCGCCGTCCTTAAGCTGAATAGCTTTAACACCTCTTGCCGTTCTGCCGATGAGCCTTGCGTCTGCCTCTTTAAAGCAGATTGCCATGCCGTCGTGTGTCGCAACAACAAGATTTCTTTCGCCGTCGGTCACCTCAACCCAGCAAAGCTCGTCGCCCTCGTCAAGATTGATTGCGATAATGCCTGTTTTTCTGATGTTCGCATATTGGTCAATAGCAGTACGCTTAATTACACCGTTTTTCGTAACCATGCAAAGATATGTTCTGTTTTCGCTGTTTTCATCGTCCTCTTTCGGAATTTTAACCATTGCAGAAACTTTTTCATCCTGCTCAATCGGAAGGAGGTTGACAACATTCATGCCCTTGCTTGTTCTTGAAGCCTCGGGAATTTCGTAGCCTTTAATTTTGAAAACCTTGCCCTTATTGGTGAAAATAAGCACTCTGTCGTGTGTGGAGCATGCAAACATAGTTTTTGCATAGTCCTCCTCGCGGCGCGACATACCCATAATACCCTTGCCGCCTCTGTTTTGTGCCTTGTAGGTGTCAACAGTCTGGCGCTTCATATATCCCTTTTCGGTTAGGGTGAGTATGCAATCCTCAACGGGGATAAGGTCCTCGTCCTCAACATCACCTGTGAATGCGGAAATTTCCGTTCTTCTTTCATCGCCGAATTTGTCTGCGATTTCGCGGCTTTCCTGCTTGATAATGTCGCAAATTCTCTGCTCGCTTGCAAGAATTGAAAGATAGTCCTTGATTTTCTCGTGGAGATCGTTCAATTCATTCATGATTTTTTCAATTTCAAGTCCTGCCAACTGACCCAAACGGTAAGCAACAATTGCATTTGCCTGCGGTTCATCAAAGCCGAACTTGTCCATAATTGCCTGCTTTGCCTCGGCTTGACCGCCCTTGCAGGCACGGATTGTTGCGATAACCTCGTCAACAATATCAATTGCCTTTGCAAGACCCTCTAAAATGTGCGCTCTCGTTTGCGCTTTTTCAAGGTCAAACTTAGTTCTTCTTGTAATAACCTGCTTTTGGAATTCAATGTATTTCTGCAAAATTTCCTTAAGGGTCAAAACCTTCGGCACGCCGTCATCAAGTGCAAGCATAATTGCACCGAATGTAACCTGCATATCGGTCAATTTATAAAGATTGTTGAGCACAACCTGTGCGTTTGCGTCTCTCTTTACAAGCACTTCAATGTGCATACCGCGTCTGTCGGAGTAGTCTTGAACATCGGCTACACCCTCAAGTCTTTTTTCTTTTACCAAATCGGCAATTCTTGTGATAAGTCTTGCCTTGTTTACGCCGTAGGGGATTTCTGAAACGACAATTTTATATCTGTCGCCCTTTGTTTCGACAATTTCTGCCCTTGCACGCACATAAATCTTGCCTCTGCCGGTTGCATAAGCCTCTCTGATTCCCTTTGCGCCCATAATAATGCCGCCAGTCGGGAAATCGGGTCCCTTGATATATTGCATAATATCCTCAAGCTGTGCGTCCGGGTTGTCGATAAGACAACACATACCCTCAACCGTTTCACGCATATTGTGCGGAGGAATGTTTGTAGCCATACCTACTGCGATACCCGACGAGCCGTTAACAAGCAAATTCGGAAATCTTGACGGCAAAACAGATGGTTCTGTTGTTGTGTCGTCAAAGTTCGGTGTAAAATCAACGGTATTTTTCTTAATATCGTCAAGCATTTTCATTGCCGTCTTGCTGAGCCTTGACTCGGTGTAACGGTAAGCAGCCGCAGGGTCACCGTCGATAGAGCCGAAGTTGCCGTGACCGTCAACAAGAATGTGTCGCATTGAGAATGTTTGCGCAAGTCTTACCATTGCGTCATATACAGATGCGTCGCCGTGCGGATGATAGTGACCAAGCACTTCACCGACGGTGGTTGCGCACTTACGGTATGGGTTTGTCGGATATAGGTTGTTATCGTACATTGCATACAGAATTCTTCTGTGAACAGGCTTTAATCCGTCGCGCACATCGGGGAGCGCACGGCTTACGATAACTGACATTGAGTAATCAAGAAACGCTTTTCTGATTTCGCTGCTGATTTCAACATCTACGATTTTTTGGCTATCATATCGTATTTCTTCGTTCATTTATAATGCTCCTATATATAAGGTTGTCGATTGATTTTTGATTAAATATCAAGGTTTTGAACAAATTTTGCGTTCTTTTCGATAAATTCTCTTCTCGGCTCAACATTGTCGCCCATAAGAATAGAAAAGTTTTCGCTCGCTCTTTGTGCATCATCGATTGTGACTCTGAGCATTGTTCTGAATTCGGGGTCCATTGTTGTTTCCCAAAGCTGTTGCGGGTCCATCTCACCAAGACCTTTGTATCGCTGAATGTCGCAGTCGCCGCCGAATTCGGCAATTTCTGCGTCCCTTTGCTCCTCGGAGAAAGCATACGCGCTCTTTTTGCCCTTTGAAATTTTGAAAAGCGGCGGTTGTGCAAGATAAACATAGCCGTCCTCGATAATTTGCGGCATATATCTGAAGAAAAATGTCAAAAGCAATGTTCTGATATGTGCACCGTCGACATCGGCATCCGCCATAATGATGATTTTGTGATAACGGAGCTTTGAAATATCAAAGTCCTCGCCGATTCCCGTGCCGAGAGCCATTACAACAGGCACAAGTTTTTCATTTGTGATTACCTTGTCAACTCTTGCCTTTTCAACATTAAGCATTTTACCCCAAAGCGGAAGTATTGCCATATGCTCTCTGTCTCTGCCCTCTTTTGCGGAACCGCCTGCCGAGTCACCCTCGACGATATAGATTTCGCACTTTGTCGGGTCCTTGCTTGTGCAGTCTGCAAGTTTGCCGGGGAGCGAATTGCTTTCAAGCGGCGATTTTCTTCTTGCGTTTTCTCTCGCCTTTCTTGCTGCCTCTCTTGCCCTTGATGCGTCAAGAGCCTTGCCGAGCAATGTTTTCGCAACCTGCGGATGCTCCTCAAAATATGTCATAAGCTTGTCATAAACAAGTGATGAAACAAGGCCTGTAATATCGGTGTTGCCGAGTTTGCCCTTTGTCTGACCCTCAAACTGTGCCTCTGTCAGCTTAACGCTGATAACGGCTGTGATACCCTCACGAACATCGTCGCCCGAGAATTTTTTGTCGCTGTCCTTCAAAATATTGAATTTTTTGCCGTAATCGTTAAATACACGGGTAAGCGCCGTTTTAAATCCCGTTTCGTGGGTACCGCCGTCGATTGTATTAATGTTGTTTGCAAATGAAAGCAGTGTTTCGGTGTAGCCGTCGGTGTAGCAAAGCGCAACCTCCGCGCTTCTGTCATCCTTGGTTGTCGAAATGTGGATAACCTCTTCCTGAATCGGGGTAAATCCGCGGCTTTCGTTAATCCATTCTACGAATGAACGGATACCGCCCTCGTAGCAATAAACCGATGTGTGTTCTTCATCGTCATATCTGTCGTCCGAGTCGCGCTCAAATTTTTCTCGCTTGTCGCAAAGGCTGATTGAAAGACCTGCATTAAGAAATGCCTGTTCTCTGAGCCTGCGCTGAAGAATGTCAAACGAATATTTCGTTGTTTCTTGGAAAATATCGGCGTCCGCCTTAAATCTGATAAGCGTGCCGTGTTCGGTTTCGCTGACATCTTTGATGATATGCAAATCGTCAACCGGCTTGCCTCTTTCAAATCTTTGTGCATAAACATGGCCGTTTTGAGTTACCTCAACCTCGAGCCATTCCGAAAGTGCGTTTACAACGGACGAACCTACGCCGTGCAAACCGCCCGAAACTTTGTAGCCCGAGCCGCCGAATTTACCGCCGGCATGAAGCACCGTCAAAACAACGGTTACTGCCGGAAGTCCTGTTTTTTCGTTGATACCTGTCGGAATACCACGGCCGTTATCCTTAACGGAAATAATATTTCCGGGCAAAATTTCCGTTTCAATATGTGTGCAGACACCTGCGAGAGCCTCGTCGATTGAATTATCGACAATCTCGTAAACAAGGTGATGCAATCCTCTCGGTCCTGTCGAGCCGATATACATACCGGGGCGCTTTCTTACTGCCTCCAAACCCTCAAGAACCTGAATACTGTCCTCGTTGTAATCGTCTGTTACAACAGTGTCCATATCCTCTTCTTCAAGGTTGGTTTCATTAATGATTTCATCTTTAATTTCGTCAGCCATAAATATTCCTCATTTTATGAATTTATATGTTAATCTAATTTTTAACTTAATTGATTACTTACTCAAACTGAGCTTTTTTGCTCTTTTACTCAGCGTTCCCGTGTTGACGGGGCTGATATAAACCTCGCTGTCCGTCACAACAAAGCTTTTCGGCAAATCATAGTTTACATAAACCACTCTGCCGTCTTTTTGCGCCTTGTTTAAATAGTCGCGCGTTGCCTTGTTGACGGTTGATGTGTCCATATCAAAAATGCCTATTATATTTTTATCCGTAATAACGGTGTCCTCACCAAGGTATAAAAACATAATTTCTCCGTCAATCGATGATTTTGCCGCCGTCAATATGAAAGGTTTTGCCTTTTTTGAGTCGCAAAATAGTTTCTTTATCACAGCAGGTAATGAAAACCTGCCAATTTTTTATATGGTTTAGGATATAATCCTGCCTTTTTTCGTCAAGTTCGCTCATAACATCGTCGAGCAGAGCAATCGGCTCAATTTCCGTCATTTTTTTTAGCAAACTTGCCTCCGCAAGCTTTAGCGCAAGCACGCAACTTCTTTGCTGACCCTGCGAGCCGTAAATTCTCGCGCTTGTGCCGTTGATTAATATATCAATATCGTCCCTGTGAGGACCTTTTGTTGTTGTTTTGTTTATTATGTCGGCTGTTTTGCTGCTTTCAAAAGCCGAAAGCAGATTTTGTTCGATTATATTTAAGTCGGCGTCAAATTCGGCACAGGAGGAATATATCAAATCAATATTTTCTCTCCCGCTGCTGATACCCGAAAAAATATCTTTTATAAACGGTTTGAGTGCTTCAATATATTTGAGCCTTTGATAAATGATTTTCGCGCCGATTTTCGCAAGATTGCCGTCCCATACATAAAGCATACTGTCAAGTTCGGGATTTTTAGCCAAATCTTTTAACAATGTGTTTCGTTGCAAAAGTGCTCTGTTATATTCTTTAAGCAGGTTTCTGTAGTTTGATTTCAACTGACACAGCGCATTGTCGATAAATTTGCGCCTTTCGCTCGGTCCGTCCTTAATCATACTTAAATGAATCGGCGAAAACACAACCGCCTTAAGTTCGTTGCCGAGTTCTGCCGCAGAACGCTTTTTTATTCCGTTAAGCGTTGCATGTCTTTTGCCTTTAATCAAAATTTCGGCATTTTGCTCTCTGTCATTTGATGTGAAATCAATATTGAGTCTGCTGTATTCACAACCGATTTTGACAAGCTGACTGTCCTTTACGCCGCGAAAACTCTTTGACCCGGTAAAAAGATACACCGCCTCAATCAAATTTGTTTTGCCCTGCGCATTTTCGCCCCAAATTATGTTCACATTATCAAATTCGGCAGTCATATTCTCAATATTTCTGAAATTTTCGATTTTAATATCGTTAATCTTCATTTGCTATTAAATAATCTGTCGAAAAAACGCTCACAACATCGCCGGGGCGGATTTTTTTGCCCCTTGCCGTGCAAACTTCACCGTTTACCTTGACAAGACCGCCTTGAATAAATTCCTTGGCTTGACCACCCGTCTCGCTTATTCCTTTAAATTTTAAAAGCGATTGCAGTTGAATAAAATCTGTCCTTATTTTAACGGTTTCTTTATTATGTTCTTTAACAGTAACCTTAATTTTCATTTCTAAGCCTCATCGGTAATACCAAGAATAAGAAATTGTCGCCCTCAAGCGGCATAACCTTAACCGGGCTGACCGGTCCGTTAAGCTCAATCTTTACCTCGTCGGTGTCTGCGGCATTGAGCGCGTCAAGCACAAACTTTGAGTTAAAGCCGATTTCAACTCTGTTGCCCGAGGTGTTTGCGTGTGTATAGTCAACAACCCTGCCGAGGCTTGAAACGGTCGAAACTCTCATTTGGTCGCCGTCAAACAAACATCTGATTGGGTTTTTCTGGTTATTTTCGATAACAGGCAGTGTTTTTTCAATACAATCAATCGCGTCTTTTGTGTTAATTAAAACGGTGGTTGTAATTGTTTTCGGCACTGCGTTTGTGTAATCCAAAAATTCTCCGTCAAGCAAACGGCTGATAATAGAATAATTTTTAATATCAAATACAATATGTCTTTTGCCGATATTAATTGATATATTTTCGTCACTTTCGGGATCAATGATTTTAACAAACTCTCTGATTGTTTTTTTAGGCACGATAAATGTCATTTCATCGCCGCTGTAATTAATTTTTTCTTTTCTGATAGCGAGTCTGTATCCGTCAACACCGATAAGTGTCAATTCGTTTTCTTTAATTTCAAATTTAAGTCCTGTATATACGGGCTTTGATGCCTCATTGTCGGCAACTGCAAACAGCGTTTGCATAATCATTGAATAAATCAGGCTTTGGCTGATTTCAAACGGAAAACCGTCGTTAACCGACGGGAGTTCGGGATAATCTTCTGCGTCAATACCTGTAATATTATATTGAGCGGCACCGCTTATAATTGAAACGGAAGTTCCGTTTGTTTCAACAGTAACATCAACATCGGCAAGCTTTCTGATAATGTCGCACAAAACTTTTGCATTAATTACTATTGCACCCGGCTCAACAACATCAACCGATAATATTGTATTAATACCGAATTCAAAGTCATAGCCGGTAAGGCTCAATGTGTCGGAGCCGCACTCAATCAAAATACCCTCAATTGTCGGAATAGTCACCTTTGTGCTTACCGCTCTGATTACATTGTTACAGGCATTGCTTAATTCTTTTGTGTCGCAGGTAAATTTCATAATTTTTCTCCGTAAATCAATATAAATAGTTTTAGTAGTATTAGTAGTGGGTGTGTAAAGTGTTGAAAATTATCAAAACCGTTTAATAATGCAATATTCGGCACAAAAATTTTCAAACGCCGTCTGTGTAATAAATGTTTAAAATGTTGAAAATTATTTTTTTCAACATACCGTGTGCAAAATTGCAGTGTGGAAAATGAAAATTATGTGGAAAATCGGATAATAAGTTTAATTGTTATCTATAATCCTTAATATTGCTTATAATGTCGCTGACCTGAGAATTGAGGGTTGAATCCGTTTTGATTCTCTCCTCCATTTTTTCAATGTTATACATAACGGTCGAATGGTCTCTGTTAAATTTGCTGCCGATATTTTTGTAGCTCATATCGGTAACTTCTCTTATTATGTAAAAACACATTTTTCTTGCGTCGGATACATTTGCCGTGTGTTTTTTGCTCATAATGTCGTCAACTGAAACACCGGTTGTTCTGCTTACCTCGTCAACAATTCTGTCAACCGTTACATGAAGCGGCTGAACATCCGTCAAAATATCTTTGATTGCCGTTTGTGCAAGTGCAATTGTCGGCTTTTGTTCGCCGAAAACGCACATTGCGTGCAATTTTTTGGTTATTCCCTCAAGCTGACGGATATTTGATTTGATTTGACCTGCTATGTATTGAATTACATTATCATCAATTTCAAAATTAAGAAGTTCCGCCTTGCGCTTAATGATTGCACAGCGTGTATCATACTCCGGTGTTTGAATATCGGCAAGCAAGCCGCTGACAAATCTTGATGCAAGTCTGTCTGTCAGCGATTTAATTTCTTTAGGCGGTCTGTCGGCTGTTAAAACAACCTGTTTTCCGTTGTCAACAAGTGCGTTGAAAGTATGGAAAAATTCCTCCTCCGTCGAATCCTTGCCTGCAATAAACTGAATATCGTCAACAAGAAAAACATCAATGTTTCTGTATTTGTTTCTAAACTCCTCGTTGTTTTTCTTATACATATTTGCGAGAAATTCGTTCAAAAACTCTTCACAGGTGACATAAACAACTTTCATATCGGGATAATTTCTGCGCACCTCGTAGCTGATTGCGTTTAAGATATGAGTTTTGCCGAGTCCCGAATTACCGTAAATGAAAAGCGGATTGTAGTTTGAAAGGTTGTTGCCTTTGCTTATCTGTCCGCCCGGGTCTGCGGCGATTGCCTTTGCCGCCGTGTATGCAAATTTGTTTGACGGGCCTACGATAAAGTTGTCAAAAGTAAAGGTTTCGTTTTTAAAATCTTCCAAATCCTGCTGATTTTTTTCACTTTCGGTCAAAAAATCCTCGGGACTTGTATATTCAATTTCAACCGGAAAGCCGCAAACAGCCTCAAAAGCCTCGTTTAAAAGTTCACCGTATTGACCTACAACTGTGTTTTTCTTAAATGAGTTTGA
>ULSX01022396.1_pt1 | contig 11026 bp, 12 predicted proteins | sample 1957031 | NCBI WGS metagenome assembly ULSX01 (sample SAMEA4835718, study PRJEB28245) | human gut metagenome | biome: gut microbiome; material: fecal sample | place: Denmark | collected 2008 | reverse complement strand
GGACGAAGTCCCGTCAACCCTCACACCGAAGGTGTGTCCAAGGTCGATACCGCAACCCTCAGCGCCGTAGGCGCTGTCGCCCCCCTGAGCGAAGCGAACACAACCTGCCGCCATCAGGCGGCCACAACCTACGCGCCAAAGGCGCGTGCCCCCTCGGTCCCGATCCCGATCTCGCCAGCAGGACCGGATAGTTTACTCAAACGGAACCATGCAAAAAAGCCGTGAGAAATGGGTTTGCATTTCTCACAGCCTCTTTTATTACAATACATGTTTAATCACAAGATACACCAGCGCCCCTACCGCTGCGGTACAGGGGATGGTCATAATCCAGGCGGACACCATCTGGTAAGCCACGCTCCAGTGGACAGCACGGAAACGGGTCGCCCAGCCCACGCCCATGATAGAGCCTGTCACCACGTGGGTAGTAGAAACAGGCAGGTGAAGCATGGTAGCGGAGAAAATGGTGATGGCCGAGTTCAAATCTGCCGCCAGGCCATTTACCGGCTGCATCCGGAAAATCTTATTTCCTACAGTACGGATAATCCGCCAGCCACCCACAGACGTACCAAGGCACATGGCCAAGGCGCAGGCCACCTTCACTTCCCAGGGCACCTCCAGCTGACCGATGTAGCCGCCTGAAAGAAGAGCCAGCGTAATGATGCCCATGGACTTCTGGGCGTCGTTGGAACCATGAGAGAAAGCCATGAGTGCCGCAGATACCATCTGGATATGGGTAGCCACATAGTTTACCCTCGATTTTCCCACGTTTCGGAAAGCAATATAAAGAACGGTCATCATTATATAGCCCGTTATCAGGGCGCATACCGGAGAAAGCACTAGGCCGATAACGATGGTGAGCACCCCGGCCAGATGGATAGCGCCGGTGCCATAGGAAATAATCACCGCTCCAATGACTCCTCCGATGAGAGCATGGGAAGAGCTGGACGGCATGCCGATGCGCCAGGTAAAAAGATTCCAGATAATGGCGGATGCCAGGGCAGAAGAAAGAACCACCGAGTCCACCATGTGCGGAGAAGTGACGATTTCGCCGCCGATAGTCTTGGCTACGCCGGTAGAAATCATAGCGCCCACGAAATTCAGGATGGCTGACATAATGATTGCCACTTTAGGGCTTAAAGCACGGGTTGCCACGCAGGTGGCAATGGCGTTGGCGGTATCATGAAATCCGTTGATGAAATCAAAACACAGCGCCAGGACAATCACGATGCCTATAATGTAAATATCAGGCATACTTCATGACCACCTCTTTAATCAGGTTCCCCACCTTCTCTGCCCTGTTGGCCGTATCCTCCATGGCCTCCATGATTTCCTTCCAGCGGATGATTTCCATCACCTCGTGGGTGCCGTCAAACAAGTCAGAAATGGCGTTTCTGTAAATTTCATCTCCTTCACTTTCAAGAGCATTGATCTTACGGGTACGCTCACCGATTTCCGTTTCATTCTTATCAATGGACTTCAAGAGACGGAAAAGGACAATCAGCTCCGAAGACATCTCCACCAGAATATCCGCCATGCGCATAGGCAGCTTGGACCCGATACCGGCATGATAAAGCTTCAGGCACATTACCACATCCTGGATATCATCCACGCAGTCATCCAGCGTAGTAGTGAGCAGGAAGAAATCCTCCCGGTCAATGGGTGTAATAAACACATGGCGCATCTTCGCGGAAATTTCATGGGTCACCTTATCCGCCGAATGCTCCAGGGCCTTTACATCCTTTACATACCGCTCCAGCTTGGATGGATCCTGCAGCACCTCCCTGGCCATGAGAGTCCCTTTGTGGAAATACTCTGCGTTGGTAACGAGAAAATCAAAAAACTCTTCGTGCTTATTGACAAGACTAAACATGGGTGTCCTCCGTAAAAAACGCATAAACTGCTACATGTATGGTACCGCATGAATGTAAAGGTTTTGTAAAGATTATCGAGAAAAGATAAAGAAATAATGTGTTCTTTATATCCATTATAATTCAATTCATGATTTTTGGAAATGGGTAATGCGGCTGCGCCGCAGGTTGTATAGAAGAGCTGCATCGCTTCACTCAAGGGAAGCGATGATTAAATCATTGTTTGCTTTTATTCTTGAATTTTTATGCAATGCGAGGAATGGGCTGACGCGAATAGCAAGCTATTTAAGGAAGCCCATGACGAAACAGTGCATAAAAATTCTTATAAAAGAAAACTCTATGAATTAATCAGTGCTTCCCAAGGGCCACAGCCTCTGCGGAAATACGGAAAAGCACCGCCCCAGTCCCGATTTCAATTGCGCCATCAGCCGCGTCCTTTCTGAATTTCAGTATTCCTTATTTCTATTATCGCTATGTCTAAATTATTAAGAAGTAATCATCCTAATTTTTAGGTAAGTTCCATACAATATTCTTCATTTGACTTTTTTCATTAATCTCCATATACTTAAAGTGTGTGCAGGCACACACAAAAAAACAATCAATTATCCTGCAAAATTAAAAGGAGGATTTATTATGGACGAAGCAAAAGTATTAGAAGAAATGAAGAGACTGAAAGGCACCCAGACTGAAAAGAACCTGCGTGCCGCTTATGCCGGTGAATCCCAGGCTCATGTAAAGTACAATCTCTTCGCCAACGAAGCAGAAAAGGATCCGGAATGCTCCCGCCAGATTGCTGACCTCTTCCGTGAAACCGCAAACAATGAAAGAGCTCATGCCAAGATTTGGTTCTGGCTGGTAGGCGACCTGAAGAAAACCACCGCTGAACATCTGAAGATGGCTGCTGAAGGCGAACACGATGAATGGACCTCCATGTATCCGGGATTCGCTGAAACCGCTAAAAAAGAAGGCTTCCCCCAGATTGCCTTCCTCTTCTCCAAAGTCGGTGAAATCGAAAAATCCCATGAAGCCCGCTACAAACTGCTCCTTGCCAACGTAGAAAACGGCCAGGTATTCAAGAAGGGCGAAAAGAAACTGTGGATGTGCGCTAACTGCGGCTATACTGTAGAATCCGTAGAAGCTCCGCAGGAATGCCCGGTTTGCGGCCATCCAAGAAGCTTCTTCGCTATCAAAGCCGAAAACTACTAATTTCATGAATCAAAAAGGCAGCCTCCGGGCTGTCTTTTTTTAATTGCCTGCTTCACGATAAGAATCTCCCTTTCAAATAGCAGAAAAACAAAGCGCCCCATCATGAATTTTCTTCTCCAAAAAAAATCTGCGCACCTCACCGATGCGCAGATTTCTTTATTCTACAGAAACCAGTTCGATTTTGAAATTCAGTTCCTTCCCTGCCATTTCATGATTGGCGTCAAAAGTAATGGTGGTATCAGTCTTTGCTGTCACCTTCACCGGGAAACGCTGGCCCATGGGGTCCGTCAGCACCACCCGCGCCCCCACCGGGAGCTCCGAAGATCCGGGCATCTGATCCATATTGATGGTCAGAATGTTCCGTTCATCCGGCATACCATACGCTTCCTCCGGCATGAGGTGGATATTCTTGATTTCTCCCACTGCCATATCCTTCACCGCTTCATCAAAGCCCTTGATCATCTGGCCGGCGCCGCACACAAACTCCAGCGGCTCTCCCCGGTCATAGGAAGAATCAAACTTCGTTCCGTCATTAAACGTGCCCTCATAATGGACACGGCACTTCTTATTCACGTTGCTCATAGAAAACTCCATTTCTTTATAATACCCATGGGGCGAATACGCTTATCATTATACAATAGAATGGGATTGAGAGCTAGTATGGGGGAAGGTTCGCCGCCTCTGGCGCGAGGGTTCTTAAGATGGACCGGCCCTATGGGCCAGAGGGTTGTGGATTGCCCTGCGGCGTGAAGGTTCAGATGGTTCAAAGGGTGGTGGATTGCCCTGGGGCAATGCTTATAAAGTCAGCGTTACGGGACTTGCCTTTTCTGTCTCCAGTGCCGCATGACGAAGAGCCAGAGCCTCCTTCCACAGGAAAGCAGAAGCCCTGCAGAGGGCTTCTGAACCGGGCTCTTGTGTGAGCATAGCCTGCACATTAAGCGAACGCCTTAATGCCCGACGGTGGCACCGTTAGGCGACGGAGGATAGCAGGCTTTTCGTAGAAAAGCCGAGGCACCGCAAGGACCTGATTTAACTCATAAGTACAAAGTGCATTATTCGGTGTTCCTCAGGGCTATCACCCAGCTACTGTGAAAAATGTAAATCATTTCTTCACAGCCCTTTTTCTGCTTCTCCTATAGATTAAAAAATTTTTCAAAATGACAGTAAACTGTTCTCTGAATTGTCATCTCGCGCGGAGCTGCATGTCGATATAAAGGCAAAGGTATCTAGCTCTATTGAGACTCTGAGCCGAGAGATCTCCCGTCACCGTGTGGTGTATCTCATTTGGGAAATGAGATTTCCCCACTCTGTGGAGACTCTGCATAGAATCTCCAAGTCAGCCGAAGCTGGCCTCTAGCCTGCCCAATAAGAGGCCTTCCCTATTTGCAGCTGACCGGCTACGGTCGATATGACGATGGACACAGCAGTCAAAAGATATTTAAAGCCCTCCTTATCTGCCTCTTTATCCTGATCCTTGGTGAATACACCATTCACAATGTTATTGGTAATAAGATTTCTTAAAATCTACTGCCCATAACTGGCATCGGAGAGGTATATATTCATTGCCATGCTGAGGCCCATGTTTTTCGTATCTTTAAGATTGTGCCTCTCCTCCCCAAGGGTAATTTCATGGGCAAGCACTGCTGCCAACTTCTGATCATCCAAAAGCTCCAAAGTACACTTATTCACACAAATTATACCGCCAAACCGTATGGAAGCATTTAAGGACTCATCGGGGCATACATAGACTTTATAGTCTCTCGTGACATAGCCTGTATCTTTGATAGTTTGATAAATGCTTTGCACTCGATCATTGTCTTTCTCATCATGATCAACCCATGTATGTGCGCGGCCTCCCCTGTCATGGCATCCTGACTATCATCCAATTGGATAAAATACTGAACAGCTGCACACATAGCAGCCGCACCTATAGCCACTTTCTCCAACGTTGACATTTTGACCCCTGTCTCCAGCGGCATAAACAATTCCCCCTACCGGCACTGCCAGTACTGTAAAAAAACGCTGCTTTTATTTTCCTTTTCTAATTCTCCCCATCGCCTTCTCCACCAACAATCAAGCATTGTAGCCTATGGAAATAGATTTTACAATATCACCTTCCATATGGAAAACCAAGTCATAGGCACGCTCTCTGCCTTTATACCAAATCTGTTTACCATAGGGATTACCGATATCCGGATATCCATAAGCATTAATCACATCCCGTCGGGTTGATCCTACATGGATTCCCCGAGGCGTATTAAAGCCATTGTTAGCAGTGGTATTTACCAGAGTGGCATAGAAAGGACCATCTTCCGAATTACTTATAAAGTTCAGATTTACCGTACCACCGTATGTAAACTTCTGCACGTAGGCATTCCAGGCATAACAATCATACATCACATCAGTCTTCTCATCTGGTTCCCCATAAATAGAAATAACATCCTCCTCTGTCACATTGGGCGTTAAACCGCCCAGTGCGATATCATCCACGGGAACCCTAGCCCAGGCCATGCAACCAGCGCACATGGCCGCAGTTAAAATCAATGCTATTTTAGCTTTCATTTCAATTTCCCCTTTCCTATAAAAACATAAGCATAATTCAGTACTATCTTTATTATAAGGATTTTATAATTAGAATCAATTTCATTTGATTTGATGGTAAAAGATAAAAGTCATCGAATGAAGAAATATAAAAGCGCATCCAGGATAATGAAGGAAAGCATGAACCAATAGCATATTTCGAGTACCATGTTCTTTTAGTGACCCACGATATGCAAAACGATAAAAGTATATGCTTTTTAAACAATAATACTGTCATAATAAATTTCTATAGCAGAGATTGAGTGGAGGGTCCTGATGTCATTTCCATTACGCGAGTAAAAGCCATGCAATACACGATTTGAGAGCCAGTGATTAACGCAGGCAGGCGCCGCTCAGTCTCTGTTGCCATAAAAGTCCATCCTGTAATGTGACAAGTGATAAATACCCCAGCAGTCCATTGTACTTTAGGTATAATGGGGTCGCTTTCCAATGCGTATTGCCCTGACAAAAGACGGCTCCCCTCAGCGTATCGTATGGCTGTCAGTCTCGTATTAGGTGGCTCTTATAACGCGTAATACTCAACCGGCGCCCCTTTTATTAGAAAATGCCTGCCATCGCAGTAAAATAAGTACATTATCCCCCATGTTTGAAAATTCCCCTATTATTTTACATTCAAGTAATTCATCAAATGAAAACCCCCATGAGATAGCTCTCACAGGGGTTTTAATAACAGCTCTCATTCTATCGTTTCAAACCGTTAGCCAAGGAATGCTCTTCTTAGTCAAACCGTGAAGGTCGGAACTGAATCGTTTGAATTAGATGCAGATGAGGACTGCTGTGAATAGTGAATCAAATTGGTATTGTTAATGCGGTAAATACCAAAAGTCACTTCATACATGCTCCCACCTTTACTTTTTCCTAGAAGCAATATATGCACCAGGGGCTGATTTTTAGATATCCATGCTAAAGTTGGGACCCCTTGTGTTCCTTTTTTCATCTTATCCGGCTCACCATACTTTTCAGAGTACCTGCTCTTTATTGATTTATAAATTTCCAGGACCTTCTCCTTGCTTTCTCCAAGATAGTTTACAGTGATTATATCCACCTGTCCACTTTTCGTTTTACTCATCAATGTTGTTGTGATATCTTTTCCGGGCGTAAAAGCAAAACTGTCCCCCGCATTATTATCAATGCTCCGCCATTCATTCATATTTTCTTTAAGCGCGGCTGAAACTTCTTCACTATTCATGCCCAATGCAATAGAGTACATCTGGTTTTCCTGTTCTGTCGCTCTTTGGACATCATGGTCCATATCAAAGGCATTCACGCCGGCATAAGCAGACAAAGAAAGATAAAGAGCTAAAAGCCCTGTTTTCCATTTTAAATGCATACAGAATCACTCCTGATCACAATATTCACTTGTTATTCAAACAGTGAATGTTGGAATTGAATCAACTGAATTAGAGACAGATTTAGGCTGCTGCGAATGCTTGGTAGAATCGATGCTATCTCGGAGACTAATAATATCATATAAAGTAAAGGACAAATTATATTTATTTGATTTCTGATCCTTGTTTACAGATAAGAAATGCAACATAAGTTTATTTGAAGATTTCCAAACCAATATTGGTACGCCTTCCTTTCCTTTATCCCTGCCAATAGGATCCCCATATTTTTTAGAATATATATTTTTTATAGCTTCATATATCTGCTGAATTTGTTTCTTATTATTACCTATACAGCTAACTGATACACTATTTACTTTGCCATTTTTTATTTCATATGAGAGACCAACAGAAATGTCTTTCCCTGTCAAGGCTACTAGGTTCATACCATCTTTCTGCAAAAAGACTTCCCATCCGTCTTTATTTTCTTGGAGAACAGCTGCAGCTTCTTCACTGCTCATGCCAAGAGCAATAGAGTACATCTGGTTTTCCTGCTCAGTCGTTCTTTGCACATAATGGTCCATATCAAAAGCATACGCGCCGGCGTAAACAGACAAAGAGAGGAAAAGAGCAACAATCCCTGCTTTCCAATTTAAACTCATACAATATCACTCCTGTTTCCAACACTTACTCGCAGAGTTCATTCCTTAACATTAGAATCAGCCATGGTAAAAGTAAGTGTCGGACTAACAATCACACTGTTTCCCATGGGTAAGGGCATTTCCATATAAATAAGCAAGTGGCTTACTTCCGGAGCCTTGCGATTCCAAACACATGAGATTCCCCTGCGCCCTTTATCATTGACAATTGGATTTCCAAACTTTTGAGTAAACTGCGCTTTCATACGCTGAAATGCATTTCTGCCATCCCTTACATTTCCAAAAGTATAGTTGACACCAACCATCCATACCTTATTATCTTTAAAGGAAACTATCAGATCTTCCCCATCCTTACCACTCAGCATTTCTGCGCCCCGTTGATAAGTTAGCATCTGGTTATCGCGAGCTATTAATCTCCATTCCCCAGCCTTTTTCACTGTACTCTCAACGGATGCAGCATCCATCCCAATCTGCAGTGAAGCAAGCTGTTCCGGTTTTGCAATGGCGGAAGAAACATCCTGATTGATATTAAAAGCAAAAACATGACCTCCACAGGCAAGAGCCGTAGCTAAAAAAGCAGCACAGAATATTTTTTCTATTTTCATAATTGAAAACATCTCCTCGAAAATTCTTATTTTTAGACATTAAATGTAGGAATAGAATCATCAGTAGACGGTGCGGATCGGGAGTTTGTATTTCCGCCGTTATGACTTCTATGGACAACAGTGTTATTGATTAAAGTGAAGCCAATGGAATATGTACCGTTGTTTAATCTTGTAAAAGTCAAGACATGCATCATTGTCTCATCAGAGGAAATCCAAGATGAGGCATAAACATCAATGTCTCTATAATGCTCAGATTCATAGGGTTTGCCAAATCTATCGGTATAACTCTTTTTTAAGAACTCATGGAGAGCCTTCATTTGTTTTTTATCCTGCCCCTGGTAAACCAGCCATATCTGTTTCACCTTTCCATCAGATAGCGTATACATTAATTCCGTATTCACGCTATCCCCCCAGGAAATGGCTTTATGGGTATCACCGTCATTTTGAAATAAGGCCCAGCCATCTTCGTTCTTCTGATACACAGCGGCTGCATCTTCTTCGCTCATGCCTAACTGAATAGAATACATGCTGTTTTCATCCTTCATGGCCCGGCTGATATCATAATTGACATCAAAAGCCAAGCTGCTTGAGCAGACAGCCAAGGTTAATAAGAGCGCACCAATTCCAATCTTCCACTTGGTTAACATAAAAGGCTCCTCTCCCAAAATACTGCAATATATCTTATAAAAAAACAGTCCCATAACAATCCGGTTATCAGTGCATTAATGTCTTAGCCCACATTTGCTCCTATCCCCTCGTATTCATACACTATGTCCATGGGGTCATCTCTTGTCAAAGAGATAGATACAGAATACATGCTAACTTCCTTACCATTATAATCAAAATGAACATCAGTCGAATGCAGGTCATAAGCTCTATGAAGGTCATTCAATTTCCACGTAAGATTATGTGACAACTTATCGCCGGATACAATTTCTAAAGGATTATTACCATAAAGCCCGATCAGTTTATTTTTCAGTGTCGAAAAAATTTGGCGCATCTGCTTTTTATCCTGTCCTATATAATAGGCATGAATAGCAATCACTTTTCCATCTTTAACAACAATCCTTAACTCCGTATTAACCTTTCCGTCATCAGCAAGAGCCGATTGATATTTCTTACCATCACTTTTGAAAGAGGTCCATCCATCTTTATTTTCACGAAGTATAGAAATCATGTTGGCTGTAGGCATGCCCATCTTTATAGAGTACATGGTACTATTATTTTCCAGTGCCCTGTCAAAATCGCGGTTCATGTCAAAAGCGAAGCAGCTTCCCGCCAACATAGAAAGTGCCAAAGCACATAAGCCTATTTTAAATGTATGAAGCATAGCAGTCTCCTTTAAAACTTTCAGGAAAGCTTTGATAAAGATTGATCTCCAATTCATCAAGCACTTGTCTGCATTATAAAATTATTTGCAAAAAATAACCTGAAACAAAGCAAGGGAATATTATCGATAATGAACGAATATCTTCTTTCTTTTCAGCAATAATTGAGCACAATCCATGTAAGTCCAGCTCAATAATTCCAGCCGACTTTAGCAAATATTAAATCACGAATATGCTCGTTTGTATCGCCTGGCACATAACTTCCAGTTTTATCATCGCCATTCATATCATTAAGCCAGCCTTTATAAATAAGATGATTATTTGCATCATAGTAATGTGGCGTCCAACTGTCGAGACTAAATAAGTTTGAGCGGTAAACTCCATAACAAGCATAATAAACGCAACGAGTTATAACATCAGGTTCTACTCTACCATTACTAGTTTCTCCAAGCCACTGAGACCCCTCTGCAGTGTACTCTCTACATAACCACGTCCTAACCTCCCTCTTCTGGGCTTCCCCGTTTTTCTTGCAGTTATTCATATCCATGTACACTGTATAGTACTGAGTCTTATATAGCGGTTGCCAGTTATGGGTCATCATCTGATTTCTCGAAGAAGATGGTGAGCTGGATGAATGATTATTGGTCTGCAGAACCTGTCCCATTCCTTTAACAAATTTTCCCCACCATCCTGCTTCTACCGGAGCAGCTGTTGCCCCCAACAGGGCACAGGTCATAAGAGCTACAGCTAACTGTTTTTTCATACATAATACCCTCTCTCTAAATTAAAAATGAATGATTATGATTTCCCATATTTCTATTATAAAAAGTCTCAGTCTAGAATCAATTTCAATTATTGCATAGGCCTAAGTATATCTCATAATATAAATTGATATAGCCAAATCCGTTATAATATCAGCTTATCCATATAACATCTGCATTTTAGGCAAAAATTATCCACTTTTTATGATGTAAAGTAATAATTTTAAGAGGGTGTATGCTTGTTAAATACTATGCTGTCATAAGAAATTTCTATAACAGGATCAGCAGATACAGAGTATGAAAGGATTCTGTATTAAGAAGATAATCAGGACTTTCCGGGACTTTTATAGATATAGACGACTCACAGTGAGGACCTATCCCCACCGCTCCGCGGAGGGGCTGTGAATTAATTCATAAATATGCAGCCCTATGAAAATTAGAAAAAGGACTTTGTCCCTAACGGGTACAAAGTCCTTTTTCAGTGGTAAAATGTATATATGATGTTAGGAAAACAAATTACCACATCTCATTCTACTCATAAACAAGGAATTTTGCCAATGTTTCCTTCAGATCTTCTCCCTATAACAGACAACCAGCTCCTTGTGCCTAGCAGCTGGTTGCGTTACCAGCTGCCAGCCCGCATTGACAGACTACCAGCCGCTCCATGTCCCAC
>ULSX01013642.1_pt1 | contig 11043 bp, 9 predicted proteins | sample 1957031 | NCBI WGS metagenome assembly ULSX01 (sample SAMEA4835718, study PRJEB28245) | human gut metagenome | biome: gut microbiome; material: fecal sample | place: Denmark | collected 2008 | reverse complement strand
CGCCCGCATCTGAGCCAGGCTCAAGGTTTCGGTCGAGCATTCTCTGGTATAAGGCATCGCCAATTTAATGGCATCTTCCAGGTATCCCACCGACATTCCTTTAATTTTCCGATAAACCGGCTGGATAGAGAAAGCTGACGCGATATCCGTCGTGACAAAGTCAGGCGTTGCCATTGTCATGTTGTTGTACTGCTCGTTCCAGGAAACGACTCCGCCAAGCGCAATGACGTCGCCGACTGAAAACTGCCGTGTGCGGAACGGTTGATTGAACCAGAATACCGTACAAAAAGTGTTCCCGTCCGTAAGGCGCAGCATGTAATGCTTGCCATCAATCACTCGGCCACTCACGACCTTACCCTTGATGGCAACATGCTCTCCTTGATGATATTTTCCTTCCGCAAACGAGATAGGATTCCTGAAATCCAAGTATTTGGTCGGATAATACCCGAGCAAGTCTGTCACCGTTTCAATTCCCTTACTAGCAAATTGACTTGCTTTTCGCGGCGTAATACCAATGTCAGTCAACGGCATGTTAGCCATATCGTTTACTCCTCTGTCATTCCGCAAAACAATCTGTTCCGGAAGTCCCAAAATTCGTCATGTGAATGTCAAGGTATTTTTCGTTGTTATAGTGCTGTAACCTATTTTTGAGCAATGAGTTGCGGTTTTCAATGTCGTTCGTATCGATTGCCACATCGACCGCGTCCATATTGCCTACAATTCTGCACTCATTCTTCGAACGAGTCACTGCGGTATACAGAAGATTTCGCTGCTGCAGCTGTTTCCAGCCGGTATCAAACGCCACCACGACTGCTTTGAACTCAGAACCCTGTGACTTGTGAACCGTCATCGCATATGCCAACGCAAATTCAGATTGCATCGTCTTTCTGCTGACAATCATCTCAAAGCATTCGCCATCCACATCGCAAGGGTTATCGAACCTTACTGTATAGGCGTTGCAAATCATCGCGCCATCCTGGTCCAGGGCTTTCGGTTCAAAGCTCGTGATGAAACCCATATCACCGTTTACAAAGCTGCCTCTATGGTTCTTGCACAGCATCACGCGGTCACCGATTCGGTAATCGAATCCCTGTTCCGGTACGCCTTTCAAGGATTCAATGAATCCGCTGTTTTCATATGTTGCCGGATTAAGCTTATCCCGAATCAAAAGATTCAGGTCTGTTGCAGAAATATACCCACTTCCCTTTTTACGGACCGGTGTTAGCAGGCATATATTCTGAACACCTTTACGAATTCCATCCTCCTCATGTCTATTGTCCAGGTCATTCACTTCGCCATATTTTCGAACGAAATGAAAGTAATTGAACAGCGCTGTTGTTCTGATTTCCATACCTTTGGTGGCCGGAATCAGCAAGAACGATTCGTCTTGTCTGAAAGTACTCGTCTGCTCACCAGCATTGATGTGTATTGCATTCTCTACAATCGCGCCCATATTTCTATGGCAGGAGGAGAGCTTACATACATTCACTTCTCCACTGTCAATCAAGTCCCGAAGAACGTTACCCGCTCCGATTGCAGGAAGCTGGTCAGGGTCTCCCACGATGACCAGTTTGCAGCCATGGGAAGCAAGTGAGAATACCATATGCGCCGTTTCAAGGTTACACATCGAGAATTCGTCAACCACAATCACACTCGCTTCATTATCAAAGCAGCCAAAATACGCTGACTGAATCGTGGATGCTGCGTGTCCTGTTGCTTCCCGCATTCTTGCCGATGCTCGACCAGTAGGAGCACAGAGCAGAATGTCTTCTTCTTTATAGTAGCTGCCTTTAGCAACCATAAACGCTTCAATGATGGTTTTGATGATAGTCGTCTTACCGCTGCCGGGGCCGCCAGTGATTACCGTCACGTTCTGGCTGTCACTGCCATACACCGTGTATGCTGCTTGCTTTTGAGTGTCGTCCAGCAGAAAGCCATCTTTCATCTGCACGTTCTGGATAGCTCTATCCACATCGGCTTTCGAGACTATGCCGCACGCTGCATTCATGCAGTGGTGCAATGTATGGCAAAGGAACGTGATGTCGCATTCAAGTGCCCAGTATCGGCGCAGATAAACGCAGAAGAGAGGTTTTCCGCTTGCGTTTCCGCTAGACTTTTCTGCCACCAGCAGTCCTTTTCGTCTCGCGCCATTCACAGCATCTCGTATTGACTGTTCAGGAATTCGTGATTCGTGCAGTTCCTTTTCCACGGTCGTTGCCACGCAGGCCATCAACTGATTCAGCCAAACGAAAGAATGGCCTTCAATCTGTGCCTGCACCTCAAGCGAATGCAGCACGATAGCTTCCACCCTGCGCTGGTCTTTCCTGTCCATTCCCAGCCCGACCAACGCAATGCGGTCAGATGCAGCAAACCCGATGCCACTGACATCTTGATATAGGCAATACGGATTCTCCTTGATGGCAGCTAATGCCTGCTTGCTGTCCCCGTACTCTTTCAGAACGGCATTGATTTTCTGCATTGAGATGAAGGGAAGTAGAAAAGAAATCAATTCCTGGTCTTTTGCGATATGAATATAGGCATCGTGGATTTTCTTTGCTGCCTTCTCTTTGATTCCGGCCAGTTCCGTCAGCTTTTCCGGGCTTTTCTCGATTATTTTGAGGGAATCGGCACCAAACGCTTTGATGATTTTCTTTGCCGTTACAGGTCCAACTCCCGGTACATACCCGCTGGTCAACAGCTCATAGATAGAATCTGTGCCGCCAGCTTCATAATCAATCTTGCAACTTTCGACCTTAACATACTGTGTTCCCCGCCGTGCATCTTGTTCCCAGTGCCCTTGATAGGTAATATAAGCATTCTCAACAGGGTTCGGAATAATGCCTTTGAGGACAATGCTCTTACCGTCTTCAATCCGAGATGCAACCAGAATTGAAAAGCCGCTTTCAGGGTCACAGAATGGAATATCAACGATTTTAGCCTTGAATTTTGTCGCACTTTGTACTGCATATCTTTTATATGTTATTGTCTGATAGCTGCCAACCATTTGATACTCCTTAATACAACACGAAATGATAATCCGGATACATTGATTTAAGTAGTTTCCACTTTAGGCGAAAAGCTTCGGTTTGAATGTACTTCCCGTTCTTTTGGTCATATCCCTTTACATCCTCTACCACGACCGTGCCATTTTTATCTCGATAATAGAAATCTGCTCGGTAGTCGATTTTCTGAATTCTTTTTCCTTCATACTGAAACGCTTCCTGAATTGTCAACGGGACCTGCCGTTTCAGCTCCGTGATACTTCCGCCCTTTTCAAGTATCTGCAAATCTAACCACCGACAATATTCTTTAGTAGAGTCAAACACATCCACGATATTGCCATGCTCTTTTGCATCCTTGTTCCCTGCTACAAATCCGTCCTCGTACGCATAAACCTTGTGATTCCCGTATTTGTGATGCGTCACTTTGACTTCTTTTGCTTTGCTGGCTTTGGCACAGTCTTTTCCACACTGCACCTGAATACTCAGCGCAGGGTTCTTTGCCAATGTTTCGTTAAGCCATTTCTGTGTCAACTGCATTTCGGATGCCTCGGATGATGGTGTAAAAAGAAAACTCTTATACTTCAATTATACCATTCCTGCACTTTGGTCACAACAAATTGTTGTTTCGTTAACTATCATTTCACAATTACAGTTTCTTTCAATGTGTAAATCACTTGCGTACCTGTTATTGTATTTCGTTTATTTCATGTCCATGTTATTGCGTTCCTGTTGTTGTAATTCAAAATTGCTTTGGATAAACATAACGGAGATTATTTACATCGACTTTTCTTGCTGCTCTCAGGCGAAGTGGTCATTCAGAAAAACTTGCATAAATACATTATCCTTGGCCTTTGTGGTATTCTGAGGTTCTCACTGTTACTTTTTTCTTTCCAAACCAATCCATTCAGCCCAACTAAACAAAGATTATTTACGTTCCACTTTTTCTGTTGAGACTATAACAGAGATTGTTTTCACTCATCTTTATACTTACCCACAGTTTAGCAATTCACAATTTCAGTGCTTTCCAGGTCCAGCTTTAACGGAGGTTCTTTTCGTATTTTGCTTCTTCTTTTGTTCATAAACCTTTCCATAAGCAAACGGAGGTTCTTTACGTGCAGTTTTTAGTTTGCAGTGTTTTTGTGTCTGAGCAATTAAACCGGAGATTATTTTCGTTCCAATTTACTCAGTAATATAGTTTGAGAATGAAATGCCGATATATTACCCCGAGGTCATCTACGTTTTAATTTCGGTTTTACAACAGTCGGGTTATCTGAGATGAGGCAAACCAAGTATTGTAGAGTCCCCATAAAACAGAGGTTATTTTCGTTCAATTTTACTTTCCAGCTCAGTCATTATTCAATTCTCTCCTTCTCTCCCCTACTATCAAGTGAGCTTGACTTTGTGAGTCGTACCAACCGGAAATTGTTTTCTTTCCGTTCTGGATATGATGGCAGCCTTCACTCTTTCACAGGCGTATCGTCAACCTGAGGTTTTTTACGTTCGTTTTCGGGAGTGTCACTTTGAGAGCGGCTTGGCGGAGGTTATTTACATTGATTTTGGGCATTCCTCTACTCTCGACTCGTTTTTTTCTAAAACAGAAGTTATTTACGTTAGTTTTTCGCTGTATTGTAAAACGAGGTTATTTACGTTCAACTTTCTGAACTTACAAATTACCCAAACGCTTCATGGCATTTCCTGAACGTAGAATTACGCAATATTTAACAGGTTGTAATTTATATCGCATAGTTCCCATGCATTTTTAGCTGTTTTTCATCGGTATTCATCTGTAAGTGCAAATTCAAAACTGCTACGTTAATTTTCTCTTATATAGCTTCGTCATTCTCGTTTCCACATCAGCATTATCATCGTGTTATCGTGCTTTTATTTCAGCGAAGCTGAACCATATTTGCAACGTAAATAATCTCCGATTCCTTTGATACATTACCTTTTTTGTGAGTTACGTCTACTATTTGTATAATATGCTTATCATTGTCCATTTTGGATGTTTTTTTGACCCATAGAATAATGACATTTGCCAGAAAACAAACTATTATATTATAAGCAGCCCTGTGTGAGCATGGTACGGTAGCTGTTCCGTTAGGAATTGCTGTAAGCATTTACCAGAGATTCTTTTTATTAGATTTTGAGGTTGAACGAGCAAAGCATCAGTCATTTCAAACGGAGGTTCTTTACGTTCGTTATATACTAATAAGAAAGCAGCGTAAATCAGACCAACCACCACAAACTTGGAAGTTTCACAATTACTTAAACGGAGATAATTTACGTTACGTTTTTGTCTCTGGCGAGGTTAAAGAGCTTTTCCAGAGGCATATAAAATCTCAAGCGTGATGCATTGCAAACTGAGGTTATTTACGTTGGATTTTCGGGTAATGATACTTGCCCGTGCGCTGCGATTAAAACAGAGGTTATTTTCGTTCGCTTTTGCCAATACTTTCTTCAATGTGTGACCGCAGCTGGATTGCTACTATAGGCTGACTCATCATTCCAGGTCCGAGTCGTACCCGTTCTCCCCTCCCCTGCTAGTTAAAGAACCCGACATTGCATAACGGAGATTATTTACCTTGCATTTTTTCCCCGCCATTTATGCGAAGAAATAGCTTTGAAATAATTCTATTCAGGATGAGCTCGTACTCACAATCAAAAGCAGAGGTTCTTTTCGAGTCAAACAGAGGTTCTTTTCGCAAGTTAACCGAAATAAAGCTCTGTTCCCAAAGCAAACAATCTACTCCGAAACACAAAACAAGCTCCCGTGAAGAGCAAAACAAACTCTTTTTACAAGCAAAATAACCTCCGTTTCTTCTATATATAATAAAGAATAAGTAATAAAAGAATAAAATATAAATTGCATCTAAAAAGAAATAAAAGAATCGTAATTCTAATCAATAGAACCTTGACATTATGTGACAATTGTTGTAAACTAAATTATAATGTTCTTAGTGTAACCATTTTTAGGAAGAGCTTTCTTTGATGGTTTGCTGCATATTAAAAGAAAGGCTGAGCAGCCATCTGGCTTGTCTCAAATCGACGATGAAAAAGAAAGACAGCAATGCAAAAGCTAATGATAATGTTGAGTCAGTTGTTGGTGAAGTTCTCAGTAATGAGGAAGTTCAAGAACAGATGGCATTGGCTCAACTGCCTGAGGTAAAAGCGCTCAACAAATCTATCATCACGAAAAGCAATGACTTGATTCAAAAGACAAAATACTCATTGCCACGAAATGAACAAAAGATTTTGCTCATTATGCTATCCAAAATCGACCAGCGTAATGATAGAGATGCATCGAAATACTACACCATCACATTCCAGGAATTTTCAAAGCTCACCGGCGTAGATATCATGCGCAGCGGTTATAAGCCACATCTACAGCAGATTGTTGAGAACCTGGAAAACCGCACCTTCTGGGTTCCTGATGGGCCAGACCAGTTAAAAACCATCTCTTGGATTAGCAAGGGCTCTCGCGTCAATTTCAAAGACAAAACCATTCAGATGCGTTTTAACCCTGATATCTGGAAAGACATCGCGCAGCTGACAAGCAATTATACATCTTATAGCATCGAGTATCTGCTCACAATGCAAAGCACCTATTCGATGCGCATTTATGAGATTGTATTGTCCTATGATAATGGTTCCAGAGAGTACAATTACACGAACGGTGTGATATTCGAACCCGTGACGGAAGCTGTGCTTCGTAAATTCCCAGACAAACAAAATGAGCTGAAGGGTTACAAATACAAAGTCTTTGACATGGAAGAATTCAAAGGAATGCTTTCTATGCCGTCCAAAGATGAGATACTTCGCAGCAAAAAGAGCAGAAAGACGGAAAGCAGCTCTGAGCCTAAATTCAGCAGAGAAAAAACTGTTTCCGAAAAATACAAGGTCTTTTCTGATTTTGAGAAGAACATCCTTGCACCTGTCAAAGCCGAAATTAACGAGATGACGGACCTCTGGTTTGATTATGAACCGGTTCGGCGCAAAGGTGTGAGAAAGTACGAGTTTCTTTATATTTTCATTAAGTACAAGACAAAGGAAGAAATGAAAAAGGTCCGTGCCTTCCATGAAGAGCGGCAGAATCTTGAAACCGAACTTGGCCGAAAGCGCAAGTCCCGCCGCGTAGTTAGTCTTGAAGCTCTTGAACAATATAATCTTCCTCTATCTGAAACTGTCATGAGTATGAGCTACCACATGGCACGAAACGAAGTGAAAGCCAAAGCTCAATACCAGGACTACGAAGAAAAGCTGACGCCGGAAGAGCGCAACATCTTTACTGATGTGTTTACCATTGTCGGTAAAATCCTTACCAGCACTCGGAATCCTGAACATAACAAAGAAGCTTTTGACGCTCTGAACCGTATTATCAAGGATAACAACGGGTTGAAGACTTGGGCGTTCGGCATTGCCACGAGGTACAAATCCTTGCTGGAAGCAGACGGTGGAACAAAGACCGCCAACTATTACCGCAAAGTCATCTTCAATGATTTGATTGAAAGCTCGGCAACCACAATCGCGTTGGGTGAACGGGCAATCAATGCTCATGAGAATGGCCTGAACAAGCTGATTGATTTTACTACAGTGTTCGATGAGGACACAAACGAATGAAATAGGGCCCACCATTTGGTGGGCCTTTTTTGTTTGCCGAACATCAGAAATGAATTTACACCAACAGGGATTTAAGTTCTGGAGCAGAGAGAACCTTTCATTAGCAATGTCATGAGATGCCAACCCAGGTCGTACACCAACAGGAACGTGCGTTCCAGACAGGGGATGAATAGTATTCTGTCCACTGCCAAAAGCAGCGGCAACAAGGCTCTAACAATTAAGATTGGATTTATACCAACAGGGATGTGAGTTCTTGACGGCTTGTATATAATATCAAAAAGAAGCAGTCTCCAAAGTTCGCGTTGACATTTAGCTAAAGCATGTTATAATTGAATCATTGAGATTGTGGGTGTTGACATTTTGTGCGATTTGTATATGCAAGCAGAGTTCGTAATTGGGCCTTGCAAGACAAAAATCACGCTGTCAGGTCAAACACCACGTTAAGACTAAAATTACAATAACAGGTACTCAAGTAACTCAACTCTTGAGTAATGAGGTGCGTAACATGCCAGCGAAAGTCATCACAGTCGCGATTGAAAAGGGCGGAACAGGGAAGACCGTTACCGCTTCGAACCTAGCATATCTGATGGGGGAAGATGGGAAGAAAGTGCTGTGCATTGACACAGACCCCCAAGGCAATTTGACCAGTGCCCTCAGTGATGGGAAAGGTGAAATCACAGAGGGTCTGTATGAAGGGCACGCACTCTATGATATGTTCAGTGGCTTCCGGTATACGAAAACCCGCGATTTCATTGTCCCGACCGAGTATGGTGATAATGTGGATATGATTCCCGGAAGTGCTCAAACGCCGAAAATCAATCAGAGATTAGCTGACTTGTTTGATGATGCGAATATCCTGGCCAAAAGTGGAGTCATGAAACGCATTGATAAGATGTCGGACTTCCTGTTTTATTTCTTGGAGCAGGTGTTGGACGATTATGACTACATAATTATCGATACGCAGCCGACCCGTGACTCATTGCTGCTTACCAATGCAATTAGTGCAGCCGATTATATCCTGATTCCCATGATGTGTGATGCAAACTCCCGTGGGTCTGCGTTCAGAACGTTTGCACTGTGCAATGAGCTATGCAATGCACCGGGGAGCCGAATCAAAGGTGTGGGTGTTCTCTTGACAGCGGTGAATAAAAAGGCGAAAGCTGCAAGGCTGATTCGTACACAGTGTCAGGATGTTTTGGGTCCTGCTCTGTTTGAGCATGAAATCCCGAACAGCATCAGTGTCGGTATGTCTGTTACTAATTACCAGCCAGTGTGTTTCTATGCAGCAAAGCAGCCTGTTTCGATTGCATATCAGCAGGTTTATAAAGAATTGATGAAGCGTTTGGCAAAGCTGGAGGTGAAGTAAAATGGCATTGACAAAGAAGAAGGGGCCTGTAACCACACCCAAGTTGCCTAATATTGAAGCTTTGAAGAAAGTAAACAACAATAACGCCGGTGCATTTTATAACGACTTACTCAATGCAAAGCACAAGATAGAATACGAGAGCCGCGATATATCCCTCTTTAATATCCGAACAAACCCTGATAATGAAATATTCCGTGAAATAGATGACGATGAAGATATTCGGATTCTTGCGGATGATATCAAGCGCAACGGCCTGTTGCATAACCTGGTCATGTTCCCATCCACAGAAGAGGGGAGAGAGGTCTATGTTCTTCTTTCCGGTGAAAGAAGATATCGAGCTCTCAAGCTGCTTGTTGAAGAAGGGGATACGTCCTGGCAGATTGTTCGGAACTGCAATATCATTACGACAGAGCTTTCCGATAACGAAAAGAAGGTATTGCTTTACAGCGCAAACCTGCAGGTGCGTGGTGGCCTAAATGATGAGGCAGTTCGCAGAAAGGCTGTATCAGAGTTTATCGAATGTCTCCAGAAAGAACCCTATAATATGAATAGGGTAGACGCTCTGAAAGCAATCAAGAGCGTGAGTTCTGTAAACCCGAAAACCATCGACAGAGATGCACGGCTCGAAGATAAACTGAGGGGGACCCTGAAAGAGCTTCTCGACGCAAAATTCCTGAGCCGCAGCGAGTGTGAAAGCTATCTGCGATTCGATGATGAGAAGCAGGAAGAGATTGGCCAAAAGTATCAAGAGCTCAATGCCGTGGATTGTCACGGCGATACTGGGGAAGAAGCAGGGAAGAACCACATCGAAGTGATGCGCGATACGCTTCACGATACGTTCCGGGAATACCTGTTCAGTGCCTTGCAGCAGCGTACCAGAGCAGAGCACGAAGAAACCTATAAGAAATCCATCGAGTATTTTGACAGTGAATTACAGGAGCTCAAAAAGAAAGCCGAAGAGTTCGGGATTATCAAAGAGTGCAACACCCCGGAAGAAGTAGCAGATTTTGAGTATGATGCCCAAAAGGATGCTACCAAGGACGTTGCCAAGAAGGAGAGGGAAGCGGCAGATATCAGTGTAAGTGCCGTATTAAAAACCACTCCGACAATCATCAAGAAGTTGCAGCGAGTCTATTCAAACAAGAGCTATGAAAAAGCATTGCGCCATGTTTCACAGGAATCGAGAGATTCCGACATTGCAGCACTTGAAGAAGTGATTGATATGGCTACAAAGCTGAAAGAAAAAATCAAAGCCGTGGATTGATTAAGGGAAACCTAAATGAATAGTGAAAAAAGCACGATTTCAGTGCGGTTCCGTTCAGACTTTGCGGAAATACTCGAAGTTCGGGCGTGGTACGAAGGAAGTCGCTTGGGAACACTGACAAACCGATTGGTTAGAAGTGAACTTCAAAAGGTCAGCAGAGTAGGGGAGAAGTACATCATCTCTAAAGGTTCTGCTGAATACGACGAGCTGGTAGCTACCGGAGGTCTGGATGAATCGTACTATCTCTTACCAGAGATTGATGAAATCATATCCTTCATGCCGACCAACGAAGGAAGGCGAGGAACAAAGCTAACGAAAAACAAACAGGTCTCGTTGTACTTGACCAAGGATGAAGTGAGCCAGCTGAATAGAATTGTTTATGCACAGGATGTATTCGGAACCTATGACAGCGAAAAGATTCTATCGTATCGTTACGCAATCCATGGGCTACTCCTAAATACTGAACTTCTGAAAAAGCAGATTCACAAGGATTTCTAAACATGCAGCGGATGCACTACCAAGAAAACGCTTGGAATGAGCATTCGCTGTTTGCTTTTTTTGTAAGAAATGAATTTAGACCAACAGGTATGCGAGTTCTGGATGAATTGTATGGCTTGCGGCCAGTTGCATCGCAGGATGCCTGTAAAGATTCCAAAAGCTAAAAGGCTCCCCTGCATTTCGCTAAACGGAGATTTAGCGAAGTTGCGAATCGAACGCAAAATAGTCCCCTTTTCGTTATTTTTGAAACTAAACAAAAAATGCAAAAAAAGCCCCAACCAGAAAGGTCGGGGCTT
>ULSX01022430.1_pt1 | contig 11186 bp, 9 predicted proteins | sample 1957031 | NCBI WGS metagenome assembly ULSX01 (sample SAMEA4835718, study PRJEB28245) | human gut metagenome | biome: gut microbiome; material: fecal sample | place: Denmark | collected 2008 | reverse complement strand
GAAGAGGGGCCTTCTTTGGATGATCTCTTGAAGAAGGTAGATGAGAAGAAGGAAGAAAAAATCTATCCTATTTTCTGCTCTCCCCATGACGACAGTGAATCGCTCCGTCCTTTCCATGACGGAGAAAGGGGAGTCTATGCTTTTGACATGGACGGCTGCCATTTTGAATACGATGAGCGGCAGGTGGGATTTTTCCGTCTGTTTAAGGTTATGATGGCTGAAGCAAAAACTCCGGCAGAACTCAAGCGTATTTACCTGGGCGAAGGTGATGTGAAGGGGCTTCTTCAATTTGTTTCCGATGAAAAGGCGGTGAAGGAGCTCTTCGGAAGCCTCTTGAAAAAGGAATCGTCCCTCCTCATGGGCCGCGGCATTTACGGTTTGGAATTTCAAAACTTTATGACCCGGGATACGAAGGAAGGAGCCCCTTCTGCGCTGGATGCCTGGCAGGACTTCATCGAATTCCTTCTGGAAAAGGTGGGCCGGATTACAGGCAGCGCCGAGGCGGCCAGAAAATATAGGGAACTCCGCAAGGAGTATAGAGGCCGCATTATAGGCGGCGGCTTCGGTATCGGCGGCGCCATTGAAGGCATGATTACCGCCGGCATTGCCAATCTGGTCATTGGCGCCGGCCACAGTCTCTTCAATGCCATAGGCAATGCCTTTACAAACAGCCAGGAAAGGCAGGAGCTGGAGAAACTTTTTCAATCAGAGGACCTCATGAAGTCCTTTATGAATGCCTATCAAAGGGCAGCGGGATGCCTGGTGATGGATGCAGCGGACCGGCTGAACCTGCTTCCGCCGGACAAGAAGGACGTGAGAGTGCCGGAGAGGATTCTTTCTGCCATCCAAAACGGAGAGCTGGAGAAGGGCCGCCGAAAGGATGGGGCTGCTTATGCCCTGGCCCATAATCCCTGCAGCATGCTTTCCTATAAGCTTTTCTATGCCTTTGGCAGGGACCAAAAGGGTACCGCTGACCGTATTGCCGAGGCCTTTGGCCTTGGGGGAGCATTGGAAAAGGTGAAGTATGAACTTTCCATGGCAGTGCTTTCATCCTATGAAAAACAGAGGGGCCTTCCGCTGCCTTCCCTCTTGCAGCGGATAAAGGAAGGGGGGACGGCGCTTGACGAGATCATGGACCGGGAACTTCTTCCCAAGGCAGGAGATATTGCTGCGGCCATGGAAGGCGTGGAAACGAGATTTCCCTATGACCTTATGGATGAATTAAAGAAGGAAACAGAAGAAATCGTCATTCAAAAGGGACAATCCCGGAATATGGGAGAAGATGGCACCATTCCCTCCTTCTATTTCTATCACCGGGATGATGAATCCATTACGCTCCCGGAAGGGGTGACGGCCCTTTCCGACTACGCCTTCTGCTACTGCAGGAACCTTAAGGAAATCAGACTGTCAAAGAGCCTTAGAACCATCGGCAGGCATGCTTTTTACAGGCTGCCTTCTTTGAAGGTACTGTCCATCCCTTCCTCTGTATCGGTGTATCCCCTTTCTGCGGCAGAGGGAAACATGGTGGTGGAGCTTTCGCCGGATACCATGGTGGAAGATGATGAGGACCGGGAATCTCCCGTGCGGCTGGACATCCCTCTTTCCGGCAAGGCCTATGAATATATGAAGGAAAGAGACCTTTTAGACAGCCATACCACCATTCTTACGAAGGAAGGTGCAGAGGATATCATTTCTGCAAAAGAACACCCGGGCCTTCCGGTGGAATACAGGCGGCTCCTTCCGGATATTTCAAAGCTCCTGGAGGAAGACAATGAACGCTTTCCTGAAGTCATCCACATTCCGGAAAAGGGAGAAGGAGCAGCTCCCTATAGGAAGCTGGACTGCGGCGCCTTCATCAAAGCGCCCATCTGCTATCTTCACCTGAAAGGAGATATTAAAGAAATCGGGGAGTCCTGTTTCCAAAAATCTACAGTGTACCAGATAAAGGCAGACGAGGGACTTGAATCCATAGGGGCCCATGCCTTTGAGGGACTGCTTTATTTTGCCAAGGCAGAGCTGCCCCGAAGCCTTTCCTATGTGGGAGACCATGCCTTTGCCCACTGCCGGGACCTTCATTTCATGGAGCTCCTTCAGCAGGACTGCCGTATCGGAGAGGGAGTCTTTGAAGGTGATGAAATCACGGTGTGCTGCCTGCCGGGAAGTTCCTGGGAAGTTTACTGCCGGGAAAACCATATTCCCTATTTCCTGAAGGGAGAGAAGTCGCCTCTCATGAGGGAAGTGAAAGACGAGCGGCTGAAGCGGAAGTACTGGGCTGAAAATCACCGGCACATTTACGACAATTCCAAATACTACAGCCACGACGGGTTTATGGATGATTTCAAGCGCACCGCTCCTTCTACCAGCAGCATCCGGGGCATTCCGGTGGACAGCAGGGGAAGGGAAAAAGAGGACAATGGCGAAAGAATTTATTTCATCAGAGTCCAGGCGGAAAAGAACGGAGACTATGACCGGGAGGCCATGGCCCGTGCCATCATGGCAGATCCCCGCCGTCCGGCATATACATCGGCCGACGGAAAACGGCATATCCTCATCTATCCCTGGACCATGACCTTCAACAATTACATCTGCACCGACACCTACAATCACGCCACCCTTCTCTACGTAAACGGTGGCAGGGATATTGAATACATCGGCGAATATGCCTTTGCCTCCTCCGAACTCATCGCCTTCTACGGCGAAAAGGTGAGGGAAGTGTGGGCCGGTGCCTTTAAGGACTGCCGGGCCCTGACCTATGTGGAACTGGGAAATAACCTGTTCCGGCTGGAAGACGAAGCCTTCGCCGGCTGCCCGAACCTTCGGACCATCACCCTTCCTTCAAACCTTCGGGAAATAGGGAAAGATGTATTCAAAAATACGCCGGTCACTGTGAAATGCGAAAGGGACAGCAGTGCCTATACCTACTGCATGGAAAACAGGATTCCTGTAGAATGCTGGGACTAGGGAAGCGCTGATTAAAATCACTTCCCTGGAAATGGCTGAAAAAGCAGGTCTCTCCGAAAGGAGGGACCTGCTTTTTCAGGAAAAGATTCCGAAGAATCTCAAATCTCAATTCTCAAATCTATCTTCTATATTCTTCTCTGTTCACCTTTCCCTTCACCGGTTTTCCATCCATAAAGGCGCGGATGTTATGGAGGGCATTCATGAGGGCTTCCCGGTGGGCGGTGCTGCTCATTTCTGCATTATGGGCGCTGCCGATGACGTTGGGATAGGAAAGCAGGGGATCGCCGTCCTTTGGGTAGGCTTCGTTTTCTTCCCACCATACGTCCATGGCCACATGGAAGCGGGGATTGTTTTTTACCTTGTCCAGCAGGGCTTCCCTGTCAATGAGCTGGGCCCGGGCCACGTCTACCAGCAGGCTGTCCTCTTTCATGAGGGAAAGGATGTGTCTGCTGATGAGGCCTTCCGTTTCTTTGGTGAAGGGCAGGGCCAGCACCAGTATGTCCGCTTCCTTCACCGCTTCTTCCAGCTGATCCATGGTGTAGGCTTTATCAAGAAGAGGGGACTTGGGCAGGTGGCGGGAAATGGCGGTGAGGCGGCAGTGGAAAGGGGAAAGCACTTCTGCCACGGCTTGTCCAATGCCGCCGAAGCCTGCAATGAGCACAGTCTGTTCGGAAAGAAGTTTCTGATGGTAGCCCAGGATATGGAATTTCCCCTGCTGCAGGTCCTGGAGCTGTTCCCGGAGGCAGCGGTTCAGGGCAATGATCATGCCGCAGGCGGACTCTGCAATACCCCGGGCCCAGCCGCCGGAGTTGCAGTAAAGGCGGATATCCTTCGGCAGTTTTTTGAAATCCAGGTGGTCCACGCCGGTTCTGGTGGTCTGCACCATGGCTGGTTTGGCAAGAAGGGGGATTTCCTCTTTCCTGATATCGCCCACAATATTTCTGGAAAGCACCACATCTGCCTTTTCCAGGGCTTTTTTCCGCTTCTCTTCATCCAGCTCTTCCAGCCAGAACAGGGCGGCATCGGGGAAGAGGGTGCGGATATCTTTTTCATAGGTTTCTTTGATGGGCGGGGCAATGACAATATTCATAGTTTTTCTCCTTTGTTGACAGGAATCCTTTGGATGGAGCAGGCTGATGCAGAAAGAAAGGAAAGAAGGCGGGTCTGCTCTTTCACTGGAGGGGCCGGGCTTGTTTCTTTACCGGCTCTGCTGCAGTCTGAGAAAGCTCCTGATTTTCTTTATTATAAGATGATTCCTCTCCGGCGGAAAGGGGCATGGAAGGCGGGGAGAGAGAAGATTTTCATGATGGAAACTTTCCGGTCATCCCATACTGATACAGGAAACTATGTTCCCCATATCTATCCATTAAAAATTGTGTTATAGTTGTTACATATTGAATCTAATCAGACAGATATTGAATGAAGAAAGGCGGAGTTCGATGAATATTATTGATGAACTGAAATGGCGTGGCGCTGTCAATCAGCAGACCGATGAGGAAGGACTGTACAAGCTGGTAGGGGAAAAATCCATTTCCCTTTACTGCGGCATTGATCCCACCGGCGACAGCATGCATATCGGTCATCTGATTCCATTCATGATTCTGAAGCGTTTCCAGCTGGCCGGTCATCATCCGGTCATTGTGATCGGCGGCGGCACCGGTTCCATCGGCGATCCTTCGGGCCGGAAGACAGAAAGGGTGCTCCAGTCCCAGGAGACCATCCAGCATAATGCAGAATGCCTCACAGCCCAGATGAAGAAACTTTTCGGAGAAGATGGCTTCACCATGGTGAACAACTATGACTGGCTTTCCAAAATTTCCCTTCTGGAATTCCTTCGTGATTATGGCAAGCTGTTCAATATCAATACCATGCTGGCCAAGGAAGTGGTGGCTTCCCGTCTGGAAACAGGGATTTCCTTCACCGAATTTTCCTACCAGATTCTCCAGTCCATTGATTTCAAAATGCTCTATGACAAGTACAATGTGCAGCTCCAGATCGGCGGCGCTGACCAGTGGGGCAACATTACCAACGGCGTGGAACTTCTCAGAAAGACGGAAGATGTGCATGATGCCTTCGGCCTCACCATCCCCCTCATGCTGAAGGCAGACGGCACCAAGTTCGGCAAAACCGCCGGCGGCGCGGTATGGCTGGATCCGAAGAAGACGTCCCCCTATGAATTCTATCAGTTCTGGTTCAACCAGGATGACCGGGATGTGGTAAAGTATCTGAAGTATTTCACCTTCCTTTCCCATGAGGAAATCGACGCACTGGAAAAAGAAGTGGCAGAACATCCGGAACACAGAAGCGCTCAGCGGAAGCTGGCTGAAGAAGTGACCCGCTTCGTTCACGGCGAAGAAGGACTGGCCCAGGCAGAAAAGGTGACCCAAGCTCTCTTCTCCGGCAACATCCAGGAGCTCTCGGGCGATGAAATCGAAGGAGCTTTCCGCAACACCAAGGGCGGCGAAGTCCATGAAGCACCGATTAACATCGTGGAAGCTCTGGTGCAGGGCGGCGTGGAAAAATCCAAGCGCCAGGCAAGGGAAGATGTGAAGAATGGCGCCATCCGGGTGAACGGTGAACAGATTCGTGACATTGAAGCCTCTGTATCTGCCCATCCCAATACTAATGGCAAATTCATTATTATCAGAAAAGGCAAAAAGAATTACTTCTCCATCGAAGTGAAATAAAATGCCGGTCAAAAGCTCTCCTCCGGGAGGGCTTTTTATTTTTGTGAGCATCATAATTTTATTGTGCTGCTGCCAGCTCTAAACCCGCCGAACCTTTCATACCTGACGGGCACAGAACTCTTTGAACTAGTCCTGTCATGTGATATACTGTAATGTATTGAAGTTTCTATATTTGAAAAGGAGAGAAATATGAAATTTTCGTTTAACCACAACAATTTCAACGTGCTCGATTTGAAGAAGAGTATCGCTTTTTATGAAGAAGCCCTGGGACTCAAGGTAACAGGTGAGTACAAGGCTCCGGACGGCTCCTTTATTCTGGCTTATCTGGGGGATGGCGCAACGAAGCACCGGCTGGAACTGACCTGGCTTCGGGACCGGAAGGAACCCTACAATCTGGGGGATAATGAATTCCATCTGGCTTTTGATGTGGATGACATGAAGGCGGCCCATGAAAAGCATAAGGCCATGGGCTGCATCTGCTTTGAAAATCCGGCCATGGGCATTTATTTCATTAATGATCCCGACGGATACTGGATTGAAATTATTCCGGAGGATATGTGATGGACCCTATTTTTGTACGTACCGCCCGCATTATCGGCGAAAAGGGCGTTGATTTTCTTTCTACAAAGACTGTGGCCGTTTTCGGCATCGGCGGCGTCGGTTCCTATGCGGCAGAATCACTGGTCCGCGCCGGTGTGGGCCATCTGATTTTTATTGATAAGGATGCGGTGGAAGATTCCAATCTGAACCGCCAGCTGGTGGCAGACCGCACCACATTGGGCCGCAACAAGGCGGAAATCATGGTGGAAAGGGCGCACCGGGTGAATCCTGCCTGCGATGCCAGAGCGCTGGCTGTGTATTACCGGCCGGGAGATGAGGATTTCATCAAAAATCTCCATGCCGATTTCATTATTGATGCCATTGATGATGTGCCGGCTAAAGTGTCCATTGCAGAAATCTGCTACAAGCTGAAAATACCGGAAATTTCCTCCATGGGTACCGGCAACCGGCTCCGCCCGGAAATGCTGCAGATTGCAGATATTAATAAGACCTCTGTGTGCCATCTGGCAAGGAAAATGCGCAAAGAGCTGAAGGAGCGCCGGGTACGGCATCTGACCGTGGTATACTCCAAGGAACTGCCTCATAAGCCTATCGGCGAAGGCCATGCACCGGGCTCCACCTCCTTCGTGCCGCCGGTGTCGGGCATGATGATGGCAGGCTATGTGATTAGAAATCTTTTGAAAGAAGTAAACATTACCTGAGGAAGCACCGATACATGCATGGGCTGCTTTCCTATGGTTTGTAGGGACTGCAGGAATCAAAGAGTGCGCTGTTTCGTGGCGCTTCCCTGAGAAAGGAAAACAATATGGTTGAAATCCGTCATCCCGACTGGGTGACTATTCAGGAAAATGGAAAAGACGTGCTGGGGTACAACCAGGAATGGTATCCGGAAAAAAGGCAGAAACTGGCAGGCTGCGGCCCCACGGCCGGCAGTATGATGGCTGCCTATATCGAACGGAGGCAGCAGGGCAGAAAAGTGGAAACCAGAAAAGAGGCCCTGGCCATTATGCTGGATATCTGGAAATACGCGACGCCCCGCATGCATGGCCTCTATAAGACCCGCTGGCTGAAGGAGGGTCTGACCGCCTACATGCAGGAAAGGGGACTCAAGGGAAAGGTGGAAGCCCTGCCCATTCCCTCCATCCGTCTCCTGGCACCTAAGCTTCCCAAAGTGGAAGCCTTCATCAGGGAAGGCCTGGAAGCGGACTGCCCTATCGGTTTCCTGAATCTCCACAGCGGCGGCGAGCCTATTCCCTACCACTGGCACTGGATGCCCCTGGTGAAAATGGAAGAAAGGGACGACGGCATTTACTGCACCCTCTGGGATGAGGGGACAGCCCATGTGTTCAATCTGGGAAACTGGCTGAAACACACCAAATTCGGCGGCGGATTTGTAAGAATCATGAATTCCTGAAAGAAAAGGGACTGTGAAGAAATGATTTCCATTTTTTCACAGCCCTTTTTTGATGACTGCCGGTCCCTTCCTTAAAGGGCACATTTCCTTTGGCACAGGCGCTCCATCAGCAGAGGGAGTATAATCAAAGAGGAGAGATGATGTAGAGGTGAGACCGATGAAGAAAAAGTGGATGGCAGTGATTCTGGCGGCATTTCTGGCCCTTCCTCCGGGAACAGAGGCAAAAGCCTTTGATGGCGCTTCTATTCTGGGACGTATCCTTTCCGGCGGCGTTTCCCATTCCACCACGGTGAAAACAAAGCCGGCCGTGGTGAAGCGTTCTTCCGGAAAGAAGAACCGTTATAAAAATGCCATGGGAGCTTTGGAGAACCTGCAGTGGGTAGGCGTGGCGAAAAGCTTCGGCGGCAGTATCTATTTCGACCAGGACACCATGAAGGATACCACCCGTAAGGGCGAGCGGCGGGTGACGGCTACGGTGAAAAATGAATTTACCAAAGCCGGCGCCAGAGCCGTGGAAGAAAGCAGCCATGGCGAGGTGGACCGGGATGAGGCAGCCTATTCCCTTTTCCTGGTCGATTTCGGCGAAAAGGACTGCTTCATCGCCAGCCCTGTGATTTATTATGACCGGAAGGGAAAAGAGCTGACAAGGAAAAAGGCTTCTTTAGCCTATGCCGATGTGACCGGTATGAACTACGGAAAACCCTACGGCCCGGGCAGCATGGAGCTTAAAATCAAAGAGAAGGTTTTCGCCTATGCAGACCGGGTGAAGAAAGAGGAAAAGGAAAGAACAGCGGAAAACCGGTAGGAAAGAAAAAAGACCTCGCAGAAGCGGGGTCTTTTTATTTCAACAATCAGCCTTCATATTCTTCAAATTCATCTTTTCCGGCGCCGCACATGGGGCAGATGTAATCAGCCGGAAGATCTTCGAACTTGGTGCCCGGCGCAATTCCGTTATCCGGATCACCCTGGGCTTCATCATAAATCCATCCGCAGATCTTGCAAATGTACTTCTTCATAGTATCCTCCGTTCTCCTGCACGCTGCAGGACACACATATGGCAGAGCCATCAATCTGTATGTATTATACCATAGCTTTTATAGGGAAGGGAGAGGCCGGATCATCTTGTAAATTTTTTCACGGGGAAGATTGATTTTCCTGTTGACTTTTAAATAAGTCTTATGATATATTTTCAGCAATACTATCTATCTTTTGGATAGGGTTTTAAAGGAGGTTTTCATATGGCTAAGAAAAGAATAGTAGGTGTGGCAGGCCTTGGGCATGTAGGTGCCCATGCGGCATTCTGCCTGGGTATGATGGGGATTGCTGATGAAATCCTTCTTTGCGATGTGAAGGAGCAGAAGGCCATCAGTGAATGTCAGGACCTGAATGATGCGGTCATGTACATGCCCAATCATGTGGTGTATCGGGTGACTGACTATGCAGGATTGAAGGACTGTGATGTGATTGTAAATGCAGTGGGAGATGTGAGCCTCTGTGCTACGGGAAATCGGGATGATGAGCTGGAAAACAGTGTGCGCCAGGTGGCGGACTATGTGCCGAAGGTGATGGAGGCCGGATTCGACGGGATTTTCGTTACCATTACCAATCCCTGTGATGTGATTGCCCACCTGATTGCCAAGCTTTCCGGACTTCCCCGGGGACGGGTGGTAGGTACGGGAACCCTTCTTGATTCTTCCCGCCTGATTCATGCCATTTCGGACCAGACAGGTCTGGATGCCCGGGGTTTCTTTGCCTTTATGATGGGGGAACATGGCAGCGCCCAGATGGTTCCCTGGTCCCAGGTCAATTTTTACGGCCAGACCCTGGAGCAGATGGAAGAAGATCCCCGCTTCCTCTTTGATAAGGACAAGGTGCAGGAAAAGGCCATTAAAGGCGGCTGGGTGACTTACCGGGGCAAGCAGTGTACGGAGTACGGCATCGCATCGGCGGCAGCTACGCTGGTGAGGACGATTTTCCATGATGAAAAACGGATTCTTCCCTGTTCTGTAGAACTTCGGGGTGAATACGGGGAACAGGATGTGTTCTGCGGTGTGCCGGCAGTCATCGGTATCCATGGGGTGGAGGAAGTGCTGGAGTATGATCTTCCGGACAATGAGATGAAGCGGCTCAAAGAATGCATCGATACGATTCATCGGAATATTGAGAGAGGAAACCGCTTCCTGCCCTGATAAGGGGACGCCCCTTCCGTGGTGAAATGGGAATTTCCAGGTCTTTGATTTTGGCGGACTTGGCCGGGCATGAAGTTTTCTCAAAAGGCAAAAGGGGCTGTGAAGAAATGATTACCATTTTTTCACAGCCCCTTTTGGCTTATCACATATGATGATAGGCTGCCTGATGCTATGGTCATCTCGAGCGGGGGGGGGACCTGCCGGTATGGGAGTAAAGGCTTTGGATACTATTGAAACGCTGAGCCGAGAGATCTTCTGCCACCATGGGGCTCGCCCCACATCGGCGTGAGATTTCTCCACTCCGCTCCGACCGTCGAAATGACGGGGGCGGGGCAGCATTTTGGTCAGTTGATCCCCCTGAAAATGACTGGATGCTGCTCATCGACATCCTCATCTCGAGAGGGGGACATGCTGGCATGGGGACAAAGACTTTGGATACTATTCCAATCGCTTACTATCTGATAAAGCTTCCATCATTTCTTCACGGTTCTTTTTGTTATGAAATATGGGATTCATGAGGCAGAGGAAGGAGGACTTTTCCTCGTCTATTTCTTCTGATATCCATTGATTGGAGATGCAGCACCTGTAAACTAATAGATGCATGGATATAAAAATAAACATTTTTAAGATTTTACGTCATAAAATAATTACATATAGACTATTAAAAATTGAAATCATAGATAAAAATATGGATAAAACCATCAATTCATATTTATTTTAAATCTATAAACTTATTTGTTTCATGAATCGATAGGTAAATCAATACCAATTTATAGAGGGCTATTGATTTTAGAAAAGCCCCTTAGTACAATGTTACATATAACCCAAAGGGAAAGCCCTGTTTATGGTTGAAGGGCCTTCCTGCTGACAGCTTTACGGTTTCCTGAAGGGAACCGATTTTAAAGGAGAGGATTGTATGAGACATATTCGTAAGGTCCTAGTGGCCAACAGAGGCGAAATCGCCATCCGCGTATTCCGCGCCTGCAGCGAACTGGGAATCCGCACAGTAGCCATTTATTCCAAAGAAGATATTCTGTCCCTGCACCGCAACCGGGCTGATGAAGCATACCTGGTAGGGGAAGGGGATAAACCGATTGATGCCTATCTGGATATTGAAGATATTATCCGTATCTGCAAGGAACATGATGTGGATGCCATTCATCCGGGCTATGGCTTCCTGGCTGAAAATGCCAAGCTGGCCAAAAGGTGCGAAGAGGAAGGCATTATTTTCATCGGGCCGCGGGTAGAACATCTGATGATGTTCGGTGATAAGGTAAATTCCCGTATCCAGGCTGAAAAAGCAGATATTCCCATGATCCCCGGCTCTAAGGGAGCGGTGAAGAGCTTTGAGGAAGTGAAGGAGTTTGCAGAAAA
>ULSX01000733.1_pt1 | contig 11319 bp, 8 predicted proteins | sample 1957031 | NCBI WGS metagenome assembly ULSX01 (sample SAMEA4835718, study PRJEB28245) | human gut metagenome | biome: gut microbiome; material: fecal sample | place: Denmark | collected 2008 | reverse complement strand
CCCCTGAACAGGGGGAAGTCCGGCGCAGCCCGGATAGGGGGTGGCGAACGCAGTGAGCCAATCCGCAGAATGCCTATCATGCCATATGATACAGAAAGGTGAATCCGTAACGCTGACTTTATACTTATCGCCCAAGGGGCGATACCACAACCCTCGGGCCAAAGGCCCGTCAAACTTAAGAACCCTCCGGCCGCAGGCCGGTCCATCTTAAGAACCTTTCCCTCTGAACCTTTTGAATATGCCCTTCGCAGCCCAATTTCATTTTCCCCCTTGACGCGGACCAAATGCTATTGTATCCTATTAACATACAGGAGGCCGAAAGGCCGCAATTACATATTTTTGACAAAGATGTCTGATGATGAATGGTTCACGTCAGGCTTTTTCTTTTGGACAAGGGGGCCCGGAAACATATCCGGGCCCTTTCTGCTTTCAAGAAAAAGCCGCCATTCTCTCAGACCTTTTTTGTTAAGGAGAGGGAGTGGATTTTATGAAAAAAATGGAAGCAGTCATTCGAAAGTGGCCGCTGCTTCTGGCAGCTCTGGCCACACCGGCGGTGGCCATGGCGGCGGAGCCGGAGGGAAGGTATTCGTCGGTGGACACCATCTGGGTGCTTTTAGGAGCTATCCTGGTGTACTTCATGCAGCCCGGGTTCGCCATGGTGGAAACGGGGCTCACCCGTGCCAAGAATGCCGGCAACATTGTAATGAAGAATTTCATGGACTTTGCTCTGGGCACCGTGGTGTTCTGGTTCCTGGGCTTCGGCCTCATGTTCGGTACGGATATAGGCGGTATCATCGGCACGCCGGATCTCTTTGTCACCCATTTCCAGGTGCCCGATGATGCCGGTTATACACCGCTGGCTTACCTGTTCTTCCAGACTGTGTTCTGCGCTACGTCGGCCACCATCGTTTCCGGGGCCATGGCAGAACGGACGAAGTTCTCCGCCTACTGCGTATATTCCGTACTCATTTCCCTTCTGATTTATCCCATTTCCGGTCACTGGATCTGGGGCGGCGGCTGGCTTTCCGAACTGGGATTCCATGATTTCGCCGGTTCCACCTGCGTTCATTTGGTAGGCGGCGTGTGTGCCTTCGTAGGGGCATGGCTTCTGGGACCCAGAATCGGCAAGTACAATAAGGATGGCACCGTAAACGCCATCCCCGGCCACAGCATTACCCTGGCCTGCCTGGGCATGTTCATCCTGTGGATGGGCTGGTTCGGATTCAACGGCGGCTCCACCGTTTCCATGACCGGTGATAAGACCATTGAGTCTGTGGGCCATATCATGATTACCACCAACCTGGCTGCAGCCGCAGCTGCCTGCACCACCATGATTGTCACCTGGGTGAAATACGGAAAGCCTGATGTATCCATGACACTGAACGGCGGCCTGGCAGGGCTGGTAGCCATTACCGCCGGCTGCGATACCGTCACCGTTCCCGGCTCCTTCGTTATCGGCATTATTTCCGGTATCTTCATCGTTTACGCAGTAGAATTTGTGGATCAGAAATTAAAAGTTGATGACCCTGTAGGTGCCATTGCCGCTCATGGTGGATGCGGCGCCCTGGGCACCATTCTGACGGGCTTCTTCTCCGAATCTGACGGTCTCCTCTATACAGGAGATCCCCATTACCTCTTCATCCAGATTCTGGGTGTGGTGGCAGTGGCAGTTTACGTATTCATTGCCATTAACATTGTATTCCGCATCATCCGCGCCACCATCGGCCTTCGCGTAAGCCCGTCGGAAGAAATCAACGGCCTGGACTCCGAAGAGCATGGCCTGGCTTCCGCCTATGCAGACTTCATGATGATTCCGGAAACCACGGAAGGAAAAATCGAAGCCGGCAAGGCTCCGAAGAATGCGGTGGAAATCCCCATGGACAAGGAAGTGCCGGACACTGCGGTTCCCAAAGAAATGCCGGCAGACGGCCATCACCTTTACTGCGTCACCATCATTACTTCGGACAAGCGTTTTGAAATTCTGAAAGCCTCCCTGGAAGCCATCGGCATTACAGGCATGACCGTCACCCAGGCCCTGGGCTTCGGCCTTGAAAAAGGACAGACCCAGATGTACCGCGGCGCTGCTGTTTCCGCCAAACTCCTTCCGAAGGTACGGGTAGATATGGTAGTATCCAAGATTCCGCCCAGAACGATTATCGAAGTGGCTAAGAAAGCACTTTACACCGGCAAGTACGGCGATGGCAAGATCTTCGTCACCACCGTAGACAATGCAGTGAAAATCCGTACTGGCGAAGAAGGCTACGATGCCCTCCAGGACTATCCTATTGAAGACGATAAATAATGGTATACACAAAAAGAGCTGTGGTTTTCCGCAGCTCTTTTTGCGTGGGAAAGAGGACAGAGGAAATAAAGTGTATACTTATTTCACAAAAGAAGGAAAACCCACTTTTCCACAGACTTATTCACAGGCTGTTGATAACTTTGAAATGAGAATTCCAAATGTAGACAATCAGCGGCAAAGAGAAAGGTGTCTACTGGAGATATACACAAAAATCTGTGAATAACTGTGAACAAGTCTGGATAAAATGGGAAAAAGTGGAAAATGACAGGGGGAAGCAAGGGGCATTCAGGGATATTTCACTTGTCCACAGGAAGAAAAACTGTGAATTCACTTTTCACAGACAAAGAGACGGGAAGAAAAAAAGAGGAAAAGGTTCTGTCAAGAAAAGGTCAAGGCTGATGAATTTCGTAAAAAGAACGAGTAAAAGGGAGAATACCATAGAAAATCATGCCCTTCCTCCTGTCCATGTCCAATGGAAAGAAGAAAATCAATATAAGAATGAAAGCCTTTTTCCCGCCTGGGGAGAAGGGGAAAAAGAAGTACCCTATATATTTTTTCACAATTTCACAGCTTGTCAGTGGAAGTTGTCGGCTGACCGCTGTCGGCTGACCGCTGTCGGCTGACCTCTAACCGCTATCCGTTGGCTGATTCGCCAGAATGCATATCATGCCATATGACATAGAAACCAATCCCGTAACGCTGATTTTATGTTCATCGCCTCCTAAAGGGGAAACGACTCACTACATTTTGCGCGTCGCTAGCGCTCCTTCATCCTCTGCTGTCACTGACTCACTGGATTTTCGGGGCGCTGATGCTCCCTTACAAATCCAGTTCGCATAGTGCAAAATGTGTTCGCTGTGCACCGCAAGGGCGATACCACCACCCTCGGGCCAAAGGCCCGTCAAACTTAAGAACCTTTAGAACCTTCGGGACGAAGTCCCGTCAACCCTCACACCGAAGGTGTGTCTGTGGGCGAAGCCGCCACTACCGCCCTTTGAACCCTCTGAACCCTCTGAACCCGGGCCACAGAGTGGCCCATATGGCCGCCTCCTTCCGTCTTGCTTCGCTCGCTGCCAACCCCCGGAATGGCATGAGAATCGTTTCGAAGAATGAAAATAGGGTCTCTTTTCTTTTCAAAATCTTATGATAAAATGAAGGTAAAGGAGGTGGTGCGATGGATTACGACACCATAGATGATATCTATCTGGCCGGTAAGAATCCCGAGTACGACGCGGCGGCGAAGAAGCTGCTTTCCAGCAAGAAAATACTGGCCTGGATACTGAAGTACTGCGTAGAGGAATTCAAAGACTCCTCTATTGCGGATATCCGGGACCGATACATCATAGGCATACCGGAAACGGCATCGGTGCCGGTACTTCCTGATGAAACCAATGCAGCAGCCATGATGGGCACTGACCGGATTTCTGGAGAAAGAACGGAAGATACCACTATCACAGAAGGCAAGGTAACTTTTGATGTTCGTTTCCGGGCCATCACACCCCACAATGAGCTGGTGCAGCTTATTATCAATATCGAAGCCCAGCGGAGCCGCCGCACATCCTATCCTCTCCTGAAGCGGGCCATGTACTACGTGAGCCGTCTCATTTCTTCTCAGTACGGAGTGGACTTTGACAAGGCCCAGTACGGGAAAATCAAAAAGGTTTACAGCATCTGGCTCTGCATGGATGCCCCGGATGAAAAAGGCGGCATTACCCGCTACCGCATGCAGGAGGAACCGGAATACGGAAATGTCCGGACAGACAAGGAAGACTACGACCTGCAGCAGGTGGTCATGGTTTATGTAGCCCACGCCAGGGCGGATATGGAAAACCGCCTGCTGAACCTTCTGGGCGAACTCTTCATATCCGAAGACAACGCCAACATGAAAAAAGAAGCGCTGAATGATCACTATGATATAGATTTAAATGATGATGAAGAAGGGCTGGTGAGAACCATGTGCAATTTGAGTGTAGGATTATATGCCAGAGGACAAGAACGCGGAGAACAGAGTGGATTTATAAAAGGAGAACAGAGCGGATTCGCAAAGGGAGAACAGAGCGGATTCACAAAAGGAAGAATGGAGAATAGCAACGAGATTGTGATGAACCTCCTGCGGATGCATATGGGCATGGATTTCATCAAGAAAGCAACAGGACGTTCAGAAGAAGATATAAAGAAACTGGCAGAGGAAAACCACCTGCCGGTATAGCTGAAAAGGCTGATGAGAACTATGTGCAGCCTGAGCGGTGGAGTAAAAGAGGAGAAAGGAACGGAACTTCCAGGACCCTTTGCAGGACCGTCGTCTGTCTCTTCAGCATGGGATATTCAGTTTATAACGTCCTTCGTTCTATAACATGGCTTTGGATTAAGGTGGTCAAGAAGGAATAGTGATGGTATGAATCTGGGGAAGTTTGTTTTATCCAGAGCATATGCGAATGGATTTAAGGTAGGTTATGAAATAGGCTATGAAGAGTCAATGGGAAGAATTCCTTATCGTGCCATAGCTGAACTGCTAGACAGAAGCTGCTCTGTAGAAAAAATAGCGGAATTTACGGGACTTCCTGTTGAAAAGATAGAAGAAATACGCATGCAGATAAAACAGGGCGAGGAAAAGAGCCGCTTCCTGATAGAGCCTAACGATGCTCTTCATCAGACGGTTATTCATCTTTTCAATATGGGGCTCTCTGTGGACGATGTGGTTATGAGTACTGATCTTCCTGTGGAAAAGGTGGAAGAAATCAAAAAAGAAATAGAAGAAAAGAATGCATAAGCCGGCACAAAAAAGGCGCCTTTCATATGGAAGGCGCCCTTTTTTGTGCTAAGGAAGCACTGATTTGATTAATTCGCAGAATCAAATTTCATATGTATTTTTATCCAATGCTGCGTCATAAGTCTCCTTCAATAGCTCGCTATTCGCGTCGACTGATTCCTTGCATTGAATAAAAATACAAGAATGAAATCCGATAACGATTTAATCAGCGCTTCCCTAAAAAGAGATTTGAGATTTAAGGAGATGGGAGAACTTCCGGTTGCTCGCTATCCGCTTTCAGCTGATTGTTTCCTTTCTGCCTGCCCCCTTGGTACTGCGTACCACCTTCCCGGCCGCGAGCAGTGGGACAATAAAACCTTCCTGCCGGGCGCGTCATTCTGAACGAAGTGAAGAATCTTGGTAAGCATCGCTAATGACTCTTACTAGCTCACTAACCCACTAGTCCACCAGCTCACCAAGGAATCCCAGTCCGCAGGAAGGAGGGCACCTGCACATCATAAAAAGCGCCCACCAAATGCCCGAAGGGCCGTCTGAAATCTGATTGTCTGACCGTCTGACGTCTCCCGTCTGATTGTCTCTACATCCTCAAACCTCAAATCTCAAATCTCTTCCTCGTCTATCATCTATCGTCTGACGGCTTGCGCCGTCTCCCCCTTTGGTGGCTGGCGCCACCACTTTTCCGCCCGCAATTCGGTGGGGCGGCAAAAGGAAAGCGCCTTAATGGGCAGGCTAGGCGCCTTACTTCGCCCCACTTGGAAGTCCTATGCAGGACCTCCACAGTGGCACAACAAACCTCAAATTCCCGCCGAATTGTCTCCGCATCCTTCAAAAATTTATGATTCTTTTACTACACACCGTATCATCATGTGATATTATATTAGTAATAAATAACTAAAATAGACTTATCTCGGGCATTTCTATAGAAAAAGGTGAAGTTATGAAGATTCTTGTAACCGGCGGTGCCGGCTTTATTGGTTCCCATCTGGTTCGTCAGCTCATGGAAGCAGGGGATGACGTCGTTTCCTTGGATAATCTTTCCACAGGCCTTCGGGAAAACCTGCCGGAAGGAGCCCGGCTGGAAGTGATGGACACCCATGACGATAAAGTGGAAGACCTCTTCCGCCAGGAACATTTTGATGCTGTAGTTCATCTGGCTGCCCAGACCCTGGTGAGCGACTCCATGGTGGATCCTGAAAACGATATGTACCAGAACATTGCAGGTACCGTTCATATTATGGAATGCTGCAGGAAATACGGCGTAAAGCGGGTAATCTTCTCCTCCTCCGCTGCTACCTATGGCGACGTGGACGAAAAAGCCCTGCCTGTGCAGGAAACGCTCCCGCAGATTCCCCTTTCCTTCTATGGCCTGACTAAAATGACCGTAGAAAAATACCTGGCCCTCTACCATATGGCCTTCGGCATTCACTACGTGGTACTCCGTTTCGCCAACGTATACGGCGAACGCCAGGGCGATGGGGGAGAAGGCGGCGTCATCAGTATCTTTGCCAAACGCCTCGCTAAAGGACAGGATATTACCATCTTCGGAAACGGCAAACAGACCAGAGACTTCGTCTACGCCGGCGACATTGCCCGGGGCATCCGACTGGCACTGACCACACCAAATGCCGACACCTGCTACAACCTCAGCACCCAGACAGAAATCAGTCTGAACGAACTGGTCACCATCCTTTCCCGTATTACCGGAGAAGAAATTACCCCATCCTACGGCCCTGCCAGAGAAGGAGACATCTATCGCTCCTCCCTTTCCCACGAAAAGGCAGTGAAAAACCTTCACTGGACCCCGGAAGTATCCCTGGAAGAAGGACTGAAACGGACCTACCAGTATTTTGTTAAAAAATAGATTTGCAAAGTTTGGTGATGCTGTAGAAACGCGGATAATGAACTGTCGCTGCGCTTCAGGGGGGGCGGACATTTGCCGTTTCCCCTAAACTCCAGCCGCCCCCTTCCGTCTCGCTCCGCTCGCCACCCACCCCCTAAGTGGGGGTGGGCAAGAAAAAGATGGATTCCCCCTTCCGTCTCGCTCCGCTCGCCACCCACCCCCTAAGTGGGGTGGGCAAGAAAAAGATGGATGCCCCTTTCCATCTCGCACTGCTCGCCACCCATCCCCCGAAGTGGGAAGGGGCAGGTAAAATCAGGAGGAGACTTCCCAGGAAGGCCGGTGGCCGCAAAGCGGACACAATATGAGCTCATCAGTACTCACCATATCCTTCCTTTGTCTTTAATCATACACATGAAAAAATACTTACTTACAGTTCTTTCTTTTTTTATTATTTGTTTTATATGGCATAATTCTATGGCAGATGCGCCCCATTCCAGCAGGGAAAGCATATATGTTCTTCATCTGATTCAGCATTATCTGTATATGCTTCCTGACGTAGGGCATTTGACCAATGGCGTTTTGCGGAAATTGGCACATCTTACAGAATACGCTTGGCTGGGAATCGCTTTATACAGCGCTTTCAGAGTGTTTCGTATTTCCCATGGGGGAAAATGTACGCTGGTGATTTCTTTTCTTGTCGCATCTGTAGACGAATGTATCCAGCTCTTTTCTCCTGGAAGAAGTGCGGAGTTTAAAGATGTACTGATTGATACCACCGGTGCAGGTCTTGGAATCCTTTTAGTGGCTGTTTTGACAGGGATATGGAATCGATTTGTTTTGAGCAGGTAAAATGCGAAGATCCTTTCTGTTTCGCTGCTCTTGTCCCCCTTTCCTGTGCCCGCAAGGGAAGACAGGAAAAAATCAGAACAAAGAGCTTAGAACCATAAAACATAACCTTGAAAAGGAGAATCGCCTATGATCGATATACACTCTCACATACTTTATGATATAGAAGGGGATGACGGCTCCCGATCCGAGACCATGTCCATGGGGATGCTCAGGCAGGCAGCTGCATCCGGCACCACCCATATTTTTGCTACTCCCCATATGCATCGCCATGAGGTGGTGCCTTCCTGGTCTTCCATTGAGGAGAGAGTGGCGGAGCTGCAGCAAAAGGCTGATGCAGAGGGGATTCCCATCACCATTCATACCGGGGCAGAAGTCAGTCTCGATTACGATACGCTGCAGTACTTGCCAGGCGGAGAGAATACAGAGTACTGCCTGGGTGGTACCCATTATCTGCTGGTAGAACTCACGCCGCAGAGCGAACCGGAAATGGTGTCTAAGCTTTTTTATGAGCTCCAGCTTCGAGGATATATATTGATACTGGCTCATCCGGAGAGGTACCACCGTATTATGCGTCATCCGGAAACGGTTTTTCGCTGGATGCAGGATGGGCTTCTCACGCAGAGCAATGCAGGAAGCTTTGACGGACTTTTTGGCGAAGATGCGCAGAAAAATGTAGAGAATCTATACCGCCATCATATGATCTGCTTTCTGGGAAGTGATGGGCACAGGACAGATTGGAGAAATCCTGATACTCGCAAGGCCCATGAGGCGATTGACCGGTTCACCGGAAGCGGAGAATTTTGGGAAACCTGCAGCAGGAATGCTGAAATGATTTTAAAAAATCGCGTTTTTTATCCGAAAATTCCCGATGCCTATGAAATGAAAAAGAAGGGATTCTTTGCCCGCCTTTTTGGAAAATAATGGGAATAAAGGACGAGCTTGGAATGGGGGCTGTGAAAAATGCATGAATGACACAGTGACCACTATCATTTCGGCGCCAGCGCTGCGGAGTACCGAAATCTTACCTCTCCATGGTACAGTGAGCAGGGTGGCAGGAGATTCCTGGCTCAGCATTTCCATAGAGCCCAAAGCCTTTACGATTCATATCGGCACGTACCCCCGTTCGAGATGACCCAGGGGCTTCAGCTTTCCGTCAGGAAAAACATAGAAAAAGGGCTATGAAGAAATGATGACCATTTTTTCACAGTCCTTTTTCTATGTAATCTTTATTTCATGCCATCTATCCTTTACAGCCCCAATCATGAAAAATCAGAATCCGGAGTATAGAAAACAGGCAATGCTTGTATAAAACGGATGGGATCCATATATTTTTGGCATAATGTTAAATCTGTGCTTTAACATAAGCTATAGGGTGCTATAATATGAACATAAAAAAATCTTCAATAACAGCGAGTATAGAAGGTGCATCCCGAATAGAAAGGGGCACCCACCATCATTTACCATTGCACTGATGCCCCCTTCCGTCTCGCTCCGCTCGCCACCCACCCCCTAAGTGGGGGTGGGCAAGAAAAACATGGAGGAGAGGGGCGATTAACCCAAAACCTTGCTTTCCTTAAGCTTGCGGGGCGGTGAGGTGAACCACGTTCCCAAAATCTTGCCTCCCCCCCGCTCGCGGTGGCAAGGGACCACGTTCCCAAACCCTTGCCTCCCCCCGCTCGCGGGGGGAGGGGGACCACGAAGTGGTGGAAGGGGGGCCTTAAAGCGGTCGATGCCTGCGAAGCGGGCATAAGAACTCTGTCAAAAGAAAGGGTGCCATCAAACATAAAGGGGCAGGTGAATCAGACCACTCATCTTGCGGGAAGACAGCCTGCTGTTTCCTGTCCGATACAGCTATTTCAACACATAAAACACCCTTTGACAGGAAGGGCGTTTCACGTCTTTACCGCCTGTTCTGAGGAAACACCGATGCAGATAGAGTCTGCCTTTTTAAGAATCCTCATGCACTGCTGCGTCATGGGGCTCGACATGAACGAATCATCACTTGCCTAAGGAGGAAAAGATAGAATATGCAAATCGTAAAGAAAACCCTTGCTGCGGCGGTTATACTGGCATTAACCGGCCCGGCTTTTGTTATGGCCGCAGACAGAACCACTGCCAACGTGTCCGTAGACAGTGTTTACTATTCCTATATTGATAAATTATCCGGCATGGGATACCTGAAGACGCTTCCGAATGGCGCCCGCCCCTACAGCCGTATGCAGATGGCCCGCTGGTGCCTGGAAGCTGAAGAAAAATCAGCAGAAAAACCTATGCCGGCTTATCTGGCTGATGAGCTGAAAGCACTGGAAAACTACCTGGCCCCGGAAATGGCATCCCTTAAAGGCAATCCCACGGAAGACACCCTGCGCCTTAGAAGTGTGGCAGTCGAAGGGGACTACCTGAAAGCTGACCGGTTCAGCTACAGCGATGCCACCGATTCCGGCAGCTGGGCTCCCTTTGGAGCAAACAGGAATGGTCATAAGTATGGAAGAAATGGAAATCTGGCCCTTTCGGCTGAAGTATCCGGTAACATTGGGCATGAAACGGCCATTTCCGTTAAAGGGCGCACATCCTGGGATAAGGATAACGATGGCACTGCTTCCCTGGAAGAAGCCTACATCAAGACCAGGGCAGGTTCTTTTGCCTTCGAAGCAGGCCGACAGGCTCTCACCTGGGGCGAAGGGTACAGCGGACATCTCCTCCTGGGAAATCAGATGAAACCTCTTACCACACTGCAGGCCCACCTTGCCAATCCGGTCAAAATCGGTGGTTTCTTCCATTTTCTGGGAGACTTCGATTTCCATGCCTTCTACGGGCAGCTGGATAAAGACAGAGCGTCCGATGCGCAGGGCAGAGGCGTCACCGATTATGATCATCCCGGTATCCTGGGCCTTCGCGTCGACCTGACACCGGCAGACTGGGTCACCCTTGGCGCTTCCCGCGTATCCATGATGGGCGGGAAACATCACAGTCTGGACCGGTCAGACTGGCGGAAATGGACATTTGGATCCAATGAAGACAATAACGACAAATGGGATGACATCGGAGGCTTCGATTTCAAACTCCGCTTCCCCGCCTTTCAGCTCTATGGTGAATTCATGGGCGAAGACCAGGCCGGAGGCCTCCCAAGCAAATGGGGCTGGCGTCTGGGCACCTATATCCCGAAATTGAATGCGGATGGTTCCTGGGACATGATCCTGGAAACTGCTAAAACCACAGACGTATGGTACAGCCACTGGGTATTCCAGAATGGATGGACCTACAGCGGAGACATTATGGGCGATGATATGGGAAATGATGCAAGAAAGTACTACGCCCGCATTAACCATTACCTGCCTGGAGGAAAAACACTCTCTTTCTACGGCCTTCGCACAGAACGTCAGAAAAACCGGGACGGCGCCACCGTGAATGAAGCCGGAATTACAGGCCGCATGAAACTTCATGGCAATATGTACCTTGACGGCACCCTGGGCTATGCCGGAGCTAAAAACCACGGCACTGACCATGACTACTTCGGCGGAGTCAAAGTGGAGTGGGATTTCTGAGGAGTTCTACTTT
>ULSX01002998.1_pt1 | contig 11361 bp, 6 predicted proteins | sample 1957031 | NCBI WGS metagenome assembly ULSX01 (sample SAMEA4835718, study PRJEB28245) | human gut metagenome | biome: gut microbiome; material: fecal sample | place: Denmark | collected 2008 | reverse complement strand
CCGCTGCCGATAACGCCCATTCTGTTGAGCGCAAGGAACGCTGTAAGGAAGCCGTAGAGTCCCTGAGTACCGGGGAGGATCTGAAGGATAAGCACTTTACCGAACTTCGTGGGGTCTTCTGTGATAACGCCTGCTCCGGCCTGACCGACAAGGCCGACTCCCTTTGCGGAGCCCATACCGGAGAGTATAGCCGCAAGAGCGGCGCCGAGAACTGCTATTGACGTTCCGAGACTTGAAAAAATAGACATTATTGTATTTCCTCCTTGAATCTGAAATGTTTTGTATCTGCTTTTAAGGGGGTGAAGGAGCGTCCTCCGCCCTCATAAAATTTTGAGAAGAATTCAACATACTGAAGCCTGTTCGTGTGGACATATGTGCCGATAAGATTTATCGCGATGTTCGCCGTATGTCCGAGCAGGAATACTATAATAAACAATATCAGCTTTGCGACTTTGTTGCCGGGCATCGTGCCGAGCAGGTTTATGACGGTAGCTATAACGCCGGTTGAAAGTCCGAGCGCAAGCAGACGCGAATAGGAGAGGATATCTCCGAGATAGCCGGACGCCGTGTTATACAGCCCGTAGAGTCCGCCGCCGAGCTTGCCGATAATATTCTTGGCGCTCCGCCCGCTCGTCAGAACGGTCAGCACCGCGCCGACAAGGGCGACATATTTTCCTATTGTCGTCAGCGTCTGCGGCACATCGATTATGATTCCTGCGCCCAGCGGTGCGATACCTGCGACGAGCAGATAGACGGGAGCGACATCGCAGAATGCGTCAAGCTTCTTGCCGTCCTTCCAGAGCATATAGAACCTGACCGCAAGACCTGCAAACAGGTGGATTATACCGAACAGGAACGAATAGAGCAGCAGCTTCATCGGGTCGTTGACCGGTTCAAACCAGACCGCCGTCGACGCTATCTCTTTGCCGAAGAACTCGCGCGCTATGACCTGCGGCGCGTCTCCGAACCAGCTGCCGAACATCGTGCCCCAGAACACGGTCGAGATTCCGCAATAGAGGAACATATTGACCGTCTTTTTCATCTTGGGCTCGAGCTTGAGCTTAGCCTTGGCTATGAGCATGGCGATGACCATTATCACGCCGTAGCCCGCGTCCGAGAGCATGATGCCGAAGAAGACATAGTAGAAGAACGCCATAACGGGGTTCGGGTCGACATCGTCGCGGTTTGGCATCGAATACATTTCGGTTATCGGCTCGACGGGCGCGACAAAGGCGTTGTTTTCGAGCAGCACCGGCACATCGGCATCTGCGTCCGGGTCGGTAATTTCGATAGCGACCGTGTATTTCTTTTCGAGCGCGTCAATAACTTTTGCAGCCCGCTTCTCGGGGATATATCCCGTGAGGACGAAGATGCGGTTCGTCATGGCTATACGCTCAAGAGCCGCGTATTTTTCTTTCTTTATCGTGAAATAATCAATGACGAAGCTGATATCATCGTAGCAGCCCGCAAGCTTCACTATTTCGGCTCGCGCCGTTTCGGAATCTTTTTCGTTCTGCTCGATCTGCTTTTGAAGCCGCTCATATCTCACGCGCGGCGGATGCTTCGTCGGGTCGGACGGATAAGCGAAATTGAGCGTTCTCAGCACTTCGAATATCTCTTTTTCGCATTCCCTGTGGCATATAACAACGGCGCAAGTGCGCTCGCTGTTAGCCGAGATTATCTGCGCGTCGACTTCGCCTATCTCCGGTGCTGCCGCCGCTATCGCTTCGAGAAGCGACTGCGCGTCATACTGCACCGGGAATGAGCCGATAAACACCGCAGACGAATCCGTGCCCTTGCATTTCATCGGGATATCGAGGCTCAGCCACGGTTCGAGCGCGTCCATCGCGGTGCGGCACCGGACATTGTCCGCCGCATATTCGCGCATATCCGCTTCGAGCGAGTTTATCCTGTAGCACTCGCGGAGTATTTCATCCGCCTCATCGGCTTTTTTAAGATACTCCGAAACCTCGAGCTCCTTTCTGCCGCCGAACGACGACATGAGGCTCTGCATCAGTCCCTTTTTCTGCGGAGCATATTTGTCGAGCGTTTTCTGCGCACTCTCCGCCGCCGCGAGGTACCGTTCAAAGGTCGAAACGGTGACGCCCGTTGACAGCTTACAGAGCGATTCGCTCTCTTCGCAGTCGGTCAGCTCGACAGTACCCATACGCTGAAGGCAGTCGATTATCTCCTTGCTCTGTTCAAGCGGAGCGAGCAGCTCGATGCACTTCATTTTAAGCTTTGCCAACCTGACACCTCCTGACTTTTCTGTAATTTCTGAGCCGTTTCATCAGATCACCGTCTCCATAACCGCTCTGATTGCCTCGGCTCTGTGCGCTTCGGCAGCCGCAAGCACTTCGCGCTTGCGCTCCTCTGCCGCCTTTTCGGCTTTCTCCTCGTTTGCACGCGCCTGTTCGCGCGCGCCCGCGATGATTTCTTCCGCTTTCTTTGCGGCCTCAGCCTTCTTTCTTGCAACTGCGCCCTCGCCCGCTTCGACCGCCGCGTCGACGGTTTTCTGCGCCTGTTCGTGCGCCGCTTTCTGCGCCTCTTTGTCCGAATTTTCGGCATCGAGCACCTTTGAAAGCATCTCGGACGCCATAGAAACACGCTCCTTTCATCGGCGAACATATATAAAGAATATTTTTCCGCCGCATTTTCTGTTATTTTACCACAAAATTATGACCGAAAAATGAATAGATAGCACAAATAAATATTTTTTTATCTATAATGCCTACATCTATATGTCCGCATCTTACCGGATATTTTATCACACTGCAAAGCGCGATTAAATACCCAACATTCGCCCGCTGTCGCAAAGTTGCACATTCGGGCGCATTTGTCCAAAAGGTTGTAAACTCGGGGCGCATTTGGTATAATGAGGCATACCCAAAACGGAGGAAAAAGATATGACGGAAAAACTCTCGGCATTCGATCTTGAAACATTTATGTCTAAGCTCGTCGACGCGCTGCCAAAGCTCGCCGGGGCTGTGATAATAATCGCGCTCGGCTTCTGGGTCAGCTCGCTTATCGGCAAACTGCTGATAAAAGGTCTGACGCGAAAGGGCGTTGACGCATCCATCCACTCGTTTCTGCGCAGCATCGTAGTCTGGCTGCTGAGATTTGCGGTCATACTCTCCGCGCTCTCGACTCTCGGCTTCAATCTGAACTCGTTCATCGCCGCCCTCGGCGCGGCGGGACTGACCGCCGGCATGGGTCTGCAAAACAGCATCGCCCAGTTTGCCAGCGGCATACAGATACTCGTCAACAAGCCTTTTAAAAGCGGCGACTTCGTCGAACTTGAGAACATAAGCGGACGGGTTCACGAGATAAAGCTGATGTACACGGTGTTTACGACCGTTGACAACAAGCGCGTTATAGTCCCGAATTCGCACATCACGAGCAACAATATTATTAACTACAACGCCGAAGGGCGCCGCAGACTCGACATGACCTTCTCCGTCTCCTACTCCGACGACATAGCCCTCGCAAAGCAGGTGCTCCACGCGCAGGCGCTCAAGAACGAACTCATCTATAAAAATCCCGAGCCGGAAGTCGTCGTCAAGCAGCAGTCGGCGAGCAGCATCGACCTTCTGCTCATGGCGTGGTGCTCATCTTCCGATTATCTGACCGTCTACTACAAACTGCAGGAGGATGTCAAAACAGCCTTCGACGAAAACGGAATCAACATCCCGTTCAACCAGCTCGATGTCCATGTATCTAACTCATAAGTTTTAAAATTGTCATAATTAACAAAAAACGCCCAATTGTCTGCGGCAGATTTTTTTGAAAAAGTTCTTTTTGACTATCAATCGGGCGTTTTTTATTATATAATGTTAGATGAAAGTAAAAAAGACAATTTAATCTGCGGAGGGAATTATTATGTCAGAAGCTTTAACTGCACCGGATTTTTCAACTATTCCTGTAGGACCGCTTGCGCTCATCGCACTGCCCGGCTGTGAGGAGCTTGCCGCAAAGATCGACGCCTATCTCAAAACATGGCGCGAGATCCGCGAGAGCGAGCACAAAACAACCATCGCGTTCTCGGGCTATCAGCGCGACTCCTACCTCATCAAGGCGGCATTCCCGCGTTTCGGTTCGGGCGAATCGAAGTGCCACATCCAGCAGTCCGTTCGCGGCTACGATATCTTCATCGTCTGCGATATGTTCAACTACGGTCTGACCTATAAGATGTACGGCAAGGACAATATGATGAGCCCCGACGATCACTACGCGAACCTCAAGCGCGCCATCAGCGCGATCGGCGGCAAGGCAAGACGCATCACCGTCATCATGCCCATGCTCTACGAAGGAAGACAGCACAAGCGTTCAAGCAGAGAATCCCTTGACTGCGCCATGGCTCTTCAGGAGCTGAGCACTCTCGGAGTGGACAACCTCATCACCTTTGACGCGCACGACGCGCGAGTTCAGAACGCTATCCCGAACCACGGCTTTGAAAACATTCAGCCTGCTTACCAGATGATAAAGGCGCTCGTCAAGAATGTTCCCGATCTCAAGATCGACAACGATCATCTGATGATAATTTCCCCCGATGAGGGCGGCATGGGTCGCTGCATCTATTATTCGACCGTTCTCGGCGTTGACCTCGGTATGTTCTACAAGAGACGCGACTATTCGGTCGTTGTTGACGGCAGAAACCCGATAATCGCCCACGAGTTCCTCGGCGACAATGTTGAGGGCAAGGATGTTGTCATTGTTGACGACATGATCTCCTCCGGCGAGTCGATGATCGAAGTTGCAACGAAGCTCAAGGAGCTCAAGGCGAGAAGAATCTTCGTCTGCACCTGCTTCGGCCTGTTCTGCAACGGACTTGAGGCTTTCGACAAGGCATACGAAAGCGGCCTTATCAACAAGGTGTTCACCACCAACCTCATCTACAGAACCCCCGAACTCAAACAGCGCGAGTGGTATGTCGAAGTTGATCTGTCGAAGTACATCTCCTATGTTATCGACACTCTTAACCACGACACCTCGGTCAGCAAGCTTCTCGACCCGAAGGACAGAATAAACAACCTCCTCGTCAAGAAAGGCTTCCGCACCGCAGAAGAAGTAAAGTAAAAAAGTATAGTATAAAAGACCGCCTGAAATTCAGGCGGTCTTTTTATATCTACATCAAAATTGCAGTCCGCAAGCTGTCAATAAACTAAGCCGGAGCTGAAAGCTCCGGCTTTTGTTCATTTTATTTTCCGGCTTTGAGATCCTTCATCATCTCGGCATAAGCCTTGACGAGGGTCGAAGCAACCGTTCTGCCGAAGGAGATGGTCTCCTGATAATGGTCGCCGAGCAGATCGGAACCGTCGAAGAAGATCATGCAGTAGTCATTGTCAGGCACGACATATCCGCAGGCATCGTTAGCCTCGCCGAACACGTAGAGCTCAACATTCTTGCCCGCATAGTCGCTGACGATGCTGTTGAGCGACGGATAGCCGAAGTCCTTGCCGCTGTAAGCGTTCTCGGCAAGGCAGGCGCCTTTTCCGTCGATAAGCTCGGGCGATACTTCGCCGGGCATAAGAGCAATTTTAATGTTCTTGCCTATCTCAAGATAGCCTATCTCCGTCGTGGTATAGAGAGTCTCGTTCTTATCGTAATAAATCTTGTTGCCGACGAGTCTCGCCTTGCCGACAGCCTCGATAACAGGATTGCTTATCTCGACCAAGACTTCCTTGTGTCTGATGTTGAGTATGGGCTCAACTCTCGTCTCTTTGACGGGCTCCCAGTTCTCGTACCAAACGGTTATCGCGTCGAGCTTCTTCTGCTTCTCTTCGTCGGTAAGCTCGGTGTTGTTCTTTATCGCCTCGGCGGCGTCGGCATAGAACTTGTCGTTCGTGAGCCAGTCGCCCGCGCGCTTTATCTCATCCTTGGTCATGGTCAGAGCGACTACCATTCTGCCGAGCTCGTTGCCGTAGCGGGTAGCCTCTTCGCTTCTGCGCACGGTGTCAACGCCATCGTTGGTGACTCCGCGGGCGGAATAGATGCCGCACAGAGCGCCGTTGATAAACATGAAGTTCGTGTTGTTGTTCTCCGCGCTGCTGATTATCTGCTCCATGTAGTAGGTGTAGTCTGCGGAGAGCTCCTTGCCGCTGCTCTTGCTGGTCTTGAGACCGGTGATATAGGGATGAGCGGACATGTTGACTATATAGGTCTCGGTGCTGCCGTCGTCGGGGACGAAGCGGAGTCTTGTGAGATTGTCGACAGCGTCGAACACGCCGCGCTTGTCGTTGATGTAGTCCTCGCCGAGGTGGTCGAGGGTAGCCTCATACATCTCGCCGGACTTCATGCTCTTGCACGCCTCGACTATAGTATCAGTGGTCTTTTCAAAGAGGAAATTCATATACTTCGGGTCGGTGCCGGAGGAATACTCGCCCTTACCGCTATAGGTGACGCCGATGTTTTTCGCAAGCTTGACGAAGAAGGGATTCCAGAGACCCTGCGTGTCGATGCAGCTGTGGCAATGGGTCGCAAAGACATTGACAGAGATTATGTTTTCGTCTTTGAGCTCTTTTGCAACGCGGTCGCGGATCTGCTTGATGTCCTCGCTCGCGATGCCGATGCACTCGATGGTCGAGAAAACGACCTTGCCGCGTCCGTCGTCAACAACAACAGTGCGAACCTTCATGTCATCGAGCACGGTCTCGACAGTGTTCGACGGGAAGTTCTGAAGCAGGTAGCCCGCAAGATAATAATGTCCGTTGAGAACATCGTCGGGGACGAGGCTCGCCTGGCTGTAGCCGAGCTGCCACTTTGCGTCCTTAGAAGCCTCGCTGACAAATTCCTTGCTGCCCTTGTAGAAGTTCTCGCTCTCGGGCTTATAGTCCTCAAGCTTGGTAAGTCCCCTCGGCAGCGGGACCATGTCCGCAATGAAGCTGATTATCTTTGTGAAGATGCAGTCGAGATAGGTCATGAGAATACTTGTCTTCTCTTTATCCGTCTCCATCTTCGCAAGAGCCGTAATGAGTCCCCACGGGGTGCTCACATCGTACTCCTTGCCGCCTATCAAAACCTTGAGCGGTTCGATTTTCGCCAGATTCTTGACCGCGCCGGCAGCGTCCTTGGCAACGGTAGAATTGAAGTCCTTTACCGAATCCGGGACATACTTGTCGTAGTACTCATAGGCTTTCTTGGCGACTTCAATGCCGATTTTCACAAGTCCCGCGATAATCTGCGGAATTTCCGAGACCGAGACGCCAGTCGGTGCGGCATTCGCGCTCGCTGCGCTTGCAGTGGCGGCGAAAGAGCACGACATAATCATCGTCAGTGCCAGAACGACTGCGAGAATCGATTTGAGTGCTTTTTTCATCGTTTGTTTCTCCTTTATTTTTATTTTTTCAAGCTGTATATTACAGGCGCGGACTCCACGCCTATATCACGAAGAACATATTCGTAGCTCCACTTGCTTTCCCTTGTGCGCCATGCATCCGGACCTATCCAGTGGCATTTGCGCTCATAGAGATGCACCGTGCCGAACGCATTTCTGCGGTTCGTGTAGAGCTTCACCGCTATCTCATGCCTGCCCGCGCCGATATTTTTGAGCTCCAGCTCATACGGCGGGAAGATTATCTCACCCGCGTGAACGCCGTCAACAAATATATCGGTCAGCGCACCGTCGTAGTGCGGGACGGTAATTTTGATATCCCCACCGGGGCAGTCGACGCCGAAACAGTAGGTCACACAGCCGCCGTAGAACGGCAGACCCTGATTTACTATACTGCCAAACGCAAGCTTTTCGGGGCGCTTTACGAGCTTCTTGAGCCTGCCGCGCACCTCGACTCCGAAGTCGCCGAGCAGATAGCACCATTCGACATTCGTGCGCTTGCCGAACGGGAGGACGATATCGAGTATATTCTCTCCCTGCTCTATCTTCGGCAGTTCAACGGTCTTTATCGATTTGTCAACATACCAGCCGGTCACGGTGTTGTCGACCGCCTGACCGTTGAGCGTTATCTGCGCTTTCTCAGCGTCCTCAAGCGCGAGTGACACGCCGTCGAGCGCGAGCGCGCTGTCTATAGTGAATCTGAGCTTGATTTTATGCTCGGGCACGGGCTCGTGAATGACCCACGGCTGCATCACCGCGCCGCTTCGAAGCGGGAAACCGAGCTTTTCGCGGCAGATATTATCAGCTCTGAGAAGTTCCTCTTCTTCGCCGCTCAGCTCATCGCCGTCAAGCGCAAAACGCGCCATGTCAAGAAGCATGACATTCGGCTCGTCGAGCTCATATTCCGTCTCGCATGGAACTATAATTTTCTTGTCCTCGCGCTCCTCCGGCTCAGTATACTGACCCTCGGAGCAGCCGTCATAGAGTCTGAGCAGCAGGCTGTCGTATTCATAGAGCCGTGCGCTTATCACGGTGTTGCCGTTGAGATAATCGAACTCCGCTGGCTTTATCTCGCCGCTCAAGGTGTCGTATATCACGGGCGAATATTCGCCCTTTACGGTTATTTTTATGTCATCAAAATTCGTTATGTTGCAGTCATACGGCTCCACGGCGTGCGCGACAAAGAGCCACAGGCTGTCGGTATCCTCGCGCAGCTGATATATCAGCCCGTCCGAGAGATAGCCGTCGTCATCGCGGATGCAGACGGTTCTTGACGCGTCGAGTGCCGTCAGAAGCGACGCACGCTGATAGGGTATATGCTCGCTGTTTTTAAATAGCCTCTCTCCCCTGTCGGACGGCTGTGCGTCCTCGAGAGTCGGGGCTTCGCCGAGGAATATCACCCTGCCGCCGTCCTCGCGGAACTTTTCGAGCCTGTCGAGCGTTGACGAGCGGAGCGTCTCGCATCCGGGCACGACTATCACGTCATACTTCATCTCGCCGACTCTCAGCGGCGCGTCCGCATGCGGGCAAAGCCCGGGCAGCAGCGACTCGCTGATAAAATCGAAATCTATGCTGCCGAACAGCAGCCACTTTGTCAGATCCTGGAAATTCTTGTCAAGCTCCTCGCGGATGAGTCCCGATTTGTCGTTGGGTCCCCAGTGGAGCCAGAAGCTCTCTACCGGGTGGATAACGCCGACCTTTACAATCGGCACACCGCGGGTCATCGCCGTGTTGACTCGCGCGAAGTGATTTTCAACGCAGGAATATTTTTTGTACCACGGGGACTGATAGTTTATCGAGGCGGGATAGTCTCGCTTCGCCTCGCCTGCCATGGAGACCCACGACAGGTGCGGCACGCGCACCGTGACGCCGAGAGCCGCCTGCCAGTCGCCGTTGAGTTTGTGTCCTCTGAAGTCGAAGTCCCAGTCGGTGACGCCGTAGAGCTCGGAGAGCACACCCTCATAGCCGAACTGATGCGCGGCGGACTGAGCCTGCTTCGCGGTCGTGTATTCTTTCCACGAGCAGAGCATATCAATACCGGGCAGCCCGAACGAGCGGTATGAGCGCATCGCTTCGCCGAGCGCACCCGTCTGGCTTTCGAGCGTCGGCTCGTCCATCATGTGACCCGTCAGCGCGATGCCGTTTTCGCGGCACCAGCCGCCGACCGTATCGGCGAACGCCGAAGAGAACCGCTCCGCAATATGATCGTGATAGCGGTAACGGGCGGCGGAAACTTTTCCGTCCGGCAGATCCCAGAATATCTCTGGCAGGAACTCCATTATATCCTGAGAATATGTATCTGAATATGTCTTTGCAAAATCGTCCGTCCACGGCATGATGAGGTCGTCCGTGTCGGTCGAGTTGTCCATGAGCGTCTTGCGCGTGAACTGCGGCTCGTCGGTAAAAATCGCGGGGACAGTTTCATCGAACTCGTCGCCGACGACCTCTTTGTACCGCTCGTGAGTGACCTCAACGAAGCGTTCGACCGCCTTTTTGTCGAGCGTGTTGAGATAAGCCTGACCGTTATACCACGGGTTCGCGCCGCTTATTTCAAGATAGGCGTACCACTTCGTCCCCTCGGCAGGGTCGTTCTCACCGATGCGCCTGTAGCTCTTCAAATATCCGTCGGAATCGAGCACTATGTCGTAGCAGGCAAGCAGCTCGCCGTCCTCGGAGCGCACTCCGCGCGATGTGGAGTCGTCCGTGAAGCCCGCAGAGCCGTCATATGGTCTTACGGTAAAGAGCAGGTGGCGCGCGCGAAAGCGCTTATCTTTCGTGACTATTCCGCCGGCGGCGCCGGAGGGCCATCTGTCCTCGTCATAGAGCCACGCGAGCATTTTTTCACTCTTCGCCTTGTCGGTGCAGGAACGGATGAGATGCATGAACTCGTCGCTCAGATATTCCGTATCCATGCCGGTTCTGACATGCATATGAAATCCGCCGAAGCCCATCTCATGAAAAATTTCTATCTGCCGCAGAAGCTCGTCCTCTTCGAGCTTGCAGTTCCACGCCCAGAACGGCGCGGCTCGGTATTCGCTCGTCGGGGAGCGAAACAGCTCATCGGACAGGGTGCTGAGATAATTCTTTTTATAAAGCATATATTCCTCCGCTAAAAATATCGAACCCCTTTTTGATTATTAATTATACCATAAAAGTCCCTGTCCGTTGTCACAAAAATTGACCCCGAAAGCTGTACAATTTGACGAACGACGGGCGCTTTATAACGGTTGATTTTCCGTTTCGCGTGCTCTATAATGATGCACGATGTATATTTGTTTAGTTCAAAGCTTCGCAATATGGACATTTTCCTGCGGCGAAGAGCAAAAAAACGGGCGGCACAGAGCTAATCTGTACCGCCCGATTCTGTTTTATATCGGCTTATTCAGCCTTTTTGTTCTTCTCTCTGTTGCCGAGCACAACATTCGTCAGGATGCCGAGGATGAGTGCGCAGGCGATGGAGGTTATCGTGACCTTGCCGAAGGAGACGGTCAGGCCGCCGATACCGGCGATAAGAATAACGGAGACAACGAAGAGGTTTCTGTTATCTTCGAGGTCAACTTTCTGGATCATCTTCAGACCGCTGACTGCGATGAAGCCGTAGAGCGAGATGCACACGCCGCCCATGACGCAGGAGGGAATCGAAGCGAGGAAAGTTGCGAAGGGTGAAAGGAACGCGATGATTATCGCGAGGACTGCCGTGCAGACGATAGTCGCAACGGAAGCGTTGCCGGAGATAGCCACGCAGGCTATGGACTCGCCGTAAGTGGTGTTCGGTGCGCCGCCGAAGACAGCGCCGACCATCGAGCCAATACCGTCGCCGAGCAGGGTTCTGTGGAGACCGGGCTCAACAAGGAGGTCAGTTTCAACTATGGAAGAGATGTTCTTGTGGTCAGCGATGTGCTCTGCGAAGACAACGAATGCAACCGGAACATAAGCCACTGCAACAGCCGCTATGTAAGAACCGCTGAGCTCGCCGAAGGCGCCGAAAGCCTTGAGGAAGGTGAAGTCGGGTATCGAAACAAAGGTTTTGA
>ULSX01051512.1_pt1 | contig 11485 bp, 9 predicted proteins | sample 1957031 | NCBI WGS metagenome assembly ULSX01 (sample SAMEA4835718, study PRJEB28245) | human gut metagenome | biome: gut microbiome; material: fecal sample | place: Denmark | collected 2008 | reverse complement strand
GCCGTAGACCATGCAGACACCGAACTCATTGGGCAGTCAGGGCGCCGGATTTCCTTGTGGTGTTTTTTATTGGCATTTTTTGTCATTTCGACTGTCGGTCAGCCGCCAACAGGAAAGTCCTTCTGCATTTCTCGTTTTCCCTTGAGGGAAAGTGCCACGAAGTGGCAAAAGGGTGTACGAGGGTAATAATGATACTGATACTCCATTGCTGCTCTACGCTCGGCCAACTTCGGCTGACTTGGAGGCTCTATGCAGAGTCTCCACAGAGTGGGGAAATCTCATCCCCCAGTAGCACAAGCCACATTGTGGCATAAGATCTCTCGACTCGGAGTTTCAATAGCACCGGTCACATTTATCCCCATACCGGCCTGCCGCTCCGCTCGAGATGACAGGTGCCGGGCAGCTTACCGTCATTTCAGAAGGTAACGATTGACACAAGTGCCCCCGCCCTGTCGTCATTTCGACCGTAACGAAGTGGAGTGGAGAAATCTCATTCCTCAATGGCACAAGCCGCATTGTGACCGGAGATCTCTCCACTCGGAGTTTCAATAGCACTGGTTACATTTATTCCCATAACGGCATGCAACTCCGCTCGAAATGACGGGGTGCCGGGCAGCTTACCGTCATTTCAGAAGGTAACGATTGACACAAGTGCCCCCGCCCTGTCGTCATTTCGACCGCAGCGAAGTGGAGTGGAGAAATCTCACGCCCCGATGGTACTGGCCACATTGACGCAGGTACCATGCAGCCCCATCCATTGGTATTTATTTCCGAATGACCTGCCAGGCAAACTTGTAAAAATTGGGCTTTTCAAACTATGATAAAATAGATACAGAAGGAGGTGGTGCGGAAAATGGACACTGCAGAAGACAAGCTTATGGGTTACGGCGAACCCCGGTATGACCAGAGCGCGAAAAATATCCTATCCGACAAATCCATACTGGCTCACATTCTGAAAAGCACGGTTTCCGAATTCAAGGATGCTTCCATAGAAGATATTGCCAATGTCTACATTGAAGGAACGCCGGAAGTCAGCCAGATACCTGTGAACCAGGACAAGACCAATGCCGTCACGAAAAAAATTCAGGGCGACCGGAATGAGGAATCGAGCCCTACCGAAGGCTGGGTCACTTTTGATATCCTTTTCCACGCCAAAGCCCCGGAATCAGGCGACCTGATTACCCTTATCATTAATGTGGAAGCCCAGAAAACACAGAGAGCCTCCACCCTTGGATATGACATACTGAAAAGGGCACTGTACTATGTGAGCCGCATTATTTCCAGCCAGAAGGAGCGGGAGTTTGAAGGCTCCGATTATAATAAAATCAAAAAAGTCTACAGCATATTCATCTGTATGGATTCTCCCAATGGCCAAAGTGCCATCAACCGTTATCGCATGAAAGAAGAGCACCTTCTTCACCGGTACAAGGCCAATCAAAAATCCTACGACCTGCTGAACGTAGTCATGATTTACCTGAGCGACGAGAAAGTCAGAAACCGTCTCATAGGACTGCTGCAGCTGCTGTTCCGGAAAGAAAATATGTCCGGCGATGAAAGAAATGAAATACTGAAAGAGAAATACAACATTCATCTGACAGAAGAACAAAGAGAGGAGCTGAACACCATGTGCAACCTGAGTGAAGGAATTGTGGATAGAGTAACGGAAAGAGTAACCGCAAGGGTAACCGATGAAGTAACTGAACGAGTAACCAAATCTGTAACCAAATCTGTAACCAAATCTGTAACCGACTCCGTAACCAAATCCGTAACAAGGCAGAAAACAATTGAAGATGTAAGAAATCTGATGGTTAATTTAAGGCTGGATATCAACCAGGCCATGGATGCACTGAACGTCCCCACGGAAATGAGAGCTGATGTCCGCAAGGCCCTGGGAAAATAGGCTGGAGCTGAACACCATGTGCAACCTGAGTGAAGGAATTGTGGATAGAGTAACAGAAAGAGTAACCGCAAGGGTAACCGATGAAGTAACTAAATCCGTAACCGACTCCGTAACCAAATCCGTCAAGAGAAGCGATGCCATAGAATTTGTTAGAAATCTGATGGTTAATTTGAGGCTGGATATCAACCAGTCCATGGATGCACTGAACGTCCCCACGGAAATGAGGACTGATGTCCATAAGGCCCTTGGAAAATAGGCTGGAGTTGAACACCATGTGCAACCTGAGTGAAGGAATTGTGGATAGAGTAACAGAGAGAGTAACCGCAAGGGTAACCGATGAAGTAACTAAATCCGTAACTAAATCCGTAACCAAATCCGTAACCGATTCTGTCACTAAATCCGTAAAAAGAAGCGACGCCATAGAATCTGTAAGAAATCTGATGGTCAATTTGAGGCTGGACATAAACCAGGCCATGGATGCGCTAAACGTCCCCACGGAAATGCGGGCTGACGTACGTAAAGCCCTGGGAAAATAGGTTAGAATTGAACACCATGTGCAACCTGAGTGAAGAAAGTGTGGATAGAGTAATAAAAGAGGTGGAATTCGCATGGCCGTGAGCCGGTAATTTTCTGTATAAAAAAGCCCTGCTTATGATAGCAGGGTCTTTTTCTATGGAATCAAAAAATTTTCAATATTTTTTCAACGCAGGAGGTAAAAAATGAAAAGTCCTGCGATATGAGTAGCAGAGGGGCAGGAAAAGCCTCTTGAGAATGGGAGGGCCAAGGCGCGGACGCCGTAACTACCGGTTGAACTTACCTGGATACTTCCCTCGTAGGCTTTTCTGTTTTTGGGTGGGTTAAGCAGGATAAACGACTATTTACTACTCTATTAATATTGCCTTATCAGAACCTTCCCCAGAACTTCCTCCACCACTACCTTGACTATTTCCATTATTAAAAATTCCATACTTCTTGATGTTATAAGAACCATTTGGTTCTTGTAAATCTAAGGTTTGACAAAAAATCTGCCCATTAAAAATCGAATTATCACCAGAGATATGAGCTGGCCTCAAATTCGAATAGGGAGTATAAATCGTACCAGTGAAATCTTTTGCTTGTCCTTCAAAAGTAATATCTCGTCCCTTCTGTCCTGGGTAACAAATAATTATAGGCCTACTCTTATTCTCTTCGATATTCTCATCAATATAAATTTTAATCATAGACGGTATCGTTTTTATATAAACATAGACCGGTTTAGTAGTATCTCCAGGCATACTTCTTAAGTGCAACTCAAAGTTGTCATTTGACTTAGGCTCAATTTGATAGTAGTCTATATTTTCCGAATTATTTCCAGAGGGTAAATACAAATGATAATTCAAATCACCAGTATTTTGATAAACAGCAATAGATGATGTTCCCCTTGCAGAATTAAACATGGATTCAATTTTTTGATTCATCTGATTAACAAATCGATCATATGTATCCTGCCCACCACCATACTGCAAATCATGCCAATATTTACCCGTATTATCTTTATCCAAATCCCCTCTCTTCATATTTGAATCTTTTGCAGCCTGTGTAAAAAAGCGGTAATTAGGCTTTCCAAGTGCACTATCATAAAAGGATTTGTCATAAGTTACAACATTGCCCTCGAATACAGGCCCTCTTATCGTATTATTTAAATCATTATTTCCATTATAATAAGAGCCATCCATGCCATTACCGACGTTAATTAAATTATCTAACGGACTTGCTTCAGCATTCCCACCAAGACTAGGGATTAACGCAACCGAATGAACCTTAACCGTCAAAGAATCTACTCCAATAATCCGAGCAAAAGTAGCAGGAATCTCTTCCGTTAAATCGACTCTATAACATAAACGCCCAGGATATTTTTTGTCAGTATCAGCTTTTTTAAAGACTTCATAATTTGGATTAACATCTTTCACCAAGTTATCATCATTATTAAAAAGGTTAGCGCTAATATATTTTCTCGCATTTGTGTCAGCATATAAGTGTAAATTTTTTGTATCCTTCTCATCCATATTTTGACTTCTCGCATATGCAAAAGCTCCAGCCAACGCAGCCGCATCAGATGCATTTTGAAGTTTTGATGTATATGCCCACTTATTTCCCAAGTCCACTGCAAAACCGGCACAGATAAAGATAATGGGAATCATGAGGGCTGTGAACACAAGAAAAGCCCCCTTCTGGGCTTTGGATTTCCACATATCAAAACGCATAGGGAGCACCTCCTGAAAACAGATTATAATCCGCGAATAAGAAGCAGGGCTAAGGTAGTCAGGGTAAAGTAGGGGCCGTAGGCAAAGGCACTTTTCCGTTTCTTTTTTCCAAGAAGAAGGAGCACCAGCGCCGAAAGGCCGCCGAAGATACTGCCTGCCGCCGCCACGAAGATAAGGGCGTCAGTGCCCAGCCAGAGGCCCAGACAGGCCATGAGCTTGATATCCCCGCCGCCCAGGGCGCCCCGGGAAAGGATGCCCAGGAGAAGGAACACCGCCCCGCCTCCGGCCGCCGCCAGAGCGTGGTCTGTAAAGAGGGCAGGGTACACTGCCGTAAGGGCCATGCCCCCCAGAGCCAGGGGAATCATCATGCTGTCGAAGAGGCAGTACTGCTCAAAGTCCGTCGCCGTCATAAGGAGCAGCAGGGCTGTCAGGAAAAGGAGAAAGAAGAGCGGAAGGCCGGAGGTCATGAAAAGGAATCGGATGCCGCAGGCCAGAAACAGGACGCCCAGCACATAAGGCCGCCACCGGCCCCGCCGTTTCACGTCATCAGGGAAAGTCAGAATCTCCCTATTTTTCCCATAAAGCCCCTCTATCCAGCGGGAACCGAAGAAAGAAAGGGCCAGGGACAGAGCTGCCACTAAAAGAGCATAGAGATAAAATGAAGTCGTCATACAGTCTCCTTGTCTATTTGCTTTCATTATATCATAATAGAGCCCTTTGCGGCTCGGGTTCAAAGGTTTCAGAGGGTTCAGAGGGTGGTGGTGGCGGCTTCGCGGTCCCTCTCCACCCATAAACGACAAGTTTTGAGGGCAACGTTCTCCTCCTCCATGTTACTTGCCCACCCCCTTCCCGGGGGTGGGTGGCGAGCGCAGCGAGACGGAAGGCGGCGGCTGGATGGGCCGCTCCGCGGCCCGGGTTCATAGAGTTCAAAAGGTTCAGATTTTTGCCACCCATACCGATGTGTTCCTCCGCTCGAGATGACACCGCCACCGTCATTTCGACCGTAGCGGAGCGGAGTGGAGAAATCTCACTCCGGAATGTGGCAAGCCCATGGTGGCAGGAGATCTCTCGGCTCTGCGTTTCATTAGAGCCCAAAGTCCTTGCCACCCATACCGACGCGTCTCCCCCTCAAGGGGGCGCAAGGTCCAGCGAGACCATCTCTTGTTTCCCCTTGAGGGGAAATGCCGCACAGCGGCAAAAGGGTGTACAAGGCTGCGTGTAGAGATGAAGTGCAAACGCTGCCCTGACCGCCAAACGGCGGCCTGCCTGGGTGGAGTGTCATTTGAGACTCTTGCCGTACAGCACCCCCGCGCCACTTTGTGGCCCTCTCCCCCTCAAGGGGGCGCAAGGTTCAGCGGTGCTTTGTGCTCTCCGTCTCTAATGGAGCAGGGGGCAGCGGCACAATTCCTTGTTTCCCCTTGAGGGGAAATGCCGCGTTAGCGGCAAAAGGGTGTACGAGGCTGCGCGTAGAGATGAAGCGCAAAGGCTGCCCTGACCGCCAAACGGCGGCCTGCCTGGGTGGAGTGGTCATTTGAGGCCCTTGCCGTACAGCACCCCCGCGCCACTTTGTGGCCCTCTCCGCCCCGGTGGGAAGCGTGTCACTTGATTCTCAGTCGTCTTCGACTCCCTGCGAATCAAGTTCCCTTGCCACCTCAAGGGGCGCATGGCTGGAAACTTACCATCAGAATAAGTCATAAAAAAAGGGCTGTGGAAAAATGGTTACCATTTTTCCACAGCCCTTTGTCCACGCAAAAAACTCCTGATTCGTCCCATACTGATGCACGGTAGGGCTCAGGCGTTCTGCATCGATGAATCGGCCAGGGGTAGCCGCCTAAGCGGAATGTCTGTGTCGTCAAGGAAGAACAGGTATAGCCATAATTGCCACCAGGATTTCTAGCAGGTTTTCTTCAGGAGTTTTTATATGGTTGGCGCGCCGGAGAGGTGAATTTCATGAAGGCTTCTGTCCTCCCCTCCCCGCTTCCATGGATTGTGCGCTGCGGCATAGTAAGGATTTCGGCCCGGCCTTTTCACCTCTCTGCTGATATAGTCCGATAAAGGGAGAAACTGTCTCTCCATCAGTCCTAAAGCCAAAAGGGCCGTGAAGAAATAGATGATACCGCCCCGTCATTTCGACGAAAGCACAGCGGAGCAACGAAATCTCACTCCGAAATGTGGCAGGCCCACGGTGGCAGGAGATCTCTCGACTCTGCGTTTCAATAGACCCCAAAATCTTTGCCACCATACCGGCAGGTCCCCCGCTCGAGATGACGATGCCGGCAGGCAGCATACAGTCATTCACAGAGGGACAAATTGACCAAAACGCTGCCCTGCCCCGTCATTTCGACCGAAGCGAAGCGGAGCAGCGAAATCTCACTCCGAAATGTGGCAGGCCCACGGTGGCAGGAGATCTCTCGACTCTGCGTTTCATTAGAGCCAAAGTCTTTGCCATCCATACCGGCGCGTTTCTCCGCTCGAGATGACGATGCCTGCGGGCAGCATACAGTCATTTCCAGAGGGACAAATTGGCCAAAACGATGCCCTGCACCCCCGTCATTTCGACCGCAGCGAAGCGGAGTGGAGAAATCTCACGCCGAAAGGCAGCACGCCCCATGGTGACAGGAGATCTCTCGACTCTGCGTTTCATGAGAGCCCAAAGTTTTTGCCACCCATACCGGCAGGTCCCCCTCGAGATGACGCATGGCTAGAGGATTACCATCAGAATAAGTCATCAAAAAAGGGCTGTGGAAAAATGATTACCATTTTTCTACAGCCCTTTCTGATGGCTTTCTATTTCTTATTACCAGTTTCTGAATTTAGCTGGTGGATTGTAGAGGCCGCCGGACCAGTCTACCAGGTCCTTCATGTTCTTGGCAGCCAAGAGGTCTCTGGTGGCGTCAGCAGGGTTGATGCCCAGGTCTTCCGGCAGTTTGACGATGCCTTCTTTGCGGAGTTTCTTTGTGATTTCCGGATCTTCCAGTTTGCCTACTTCCGTGTTTCCTGCCACGGCGCGGATAGCGTCCATTCTTTCTTCCATGTTGTGGCATTTATGGAGATAAGCGATACCCACTTCGGAAACGATGTGGGTGAGGTCATCGGAGTAGATCATAATCGGTTCCAGGTCCAGGTTGGCGTTCTTTTTCAGTGCCACGGCGTCAAGCTGTTCTACGAAGCCCGGGAAGCCTTTGGCGGAGACGGTGGTAATCATCTGGACTACCAGTTTCTTGCCGCGGTTAGCATCGCCCATGAGTTCGAAGCGGTTAGCCACTTCGGCGCCTGCTTTCTGCCATGCCGGGGTGACATGACGGCGGCCTTTGGCATCGCAGCCCATGTTCGGTGCGCCGCCGAAGCCTGCCACGTTGTTCTTGGTGGCGGTGGAGGAGTTGCCGTATTTATCGATCTGCATGGTGGAGCCGATGAACATGTCTGCTGCATAGTGACCTGCTGCCTGGCAGAAGGCTCTGTTGGAGCGCATGGTGCCGTCCGGTCCGATGGCGAAGATGTCGGGGCGAGCTTTGATGTATTCTTCCATGCCTACTTCGGAACCGAAGGAGTAGACAGCCTGTACCCAGCCTGTTTCAATGGCAGGAATCAGGGTGGGGTGCGGGTTCAGTACCCAGTGGGTGCAGATCTTGCCCTTGAGTCCCAGGGATTCGCCGAAGGTGGGGAGAAGGAGTTCTACGGCAGCGGTATCGAAGCCTACGCCATGGTTCAGGACTTTCACGCCGTATTCAGCGTAGATGCCTTTGATGGCCATCATGGCTTTCATGATGCGGTCGTTTGTAATCTTGGCGGGATCTCTGGTGAAGAGGGGGTTCAGCATGTAGGGGGTGGGGCTTTCGATAACGAAGTCTACCCAGTCAGCCGGAATATCCACGCGGGGCAGCTTATCTACCATTTTGTTGACCTGGAAAATCACGATGCCCTGGTTGAATTTGGTGGCTTCTACAATGGCCGGTGTATCTTCGGTGGAGAAGCCGGTGTAAATATTTCCGTCTTTATCAGCTGCATCGGCGCAGACCAGGGAAACTCTGGGTACCAGGTCGATGAAGTAACGGGAGTACATTTCCAGATAGGTGTGGATGGCGCCCAGTTCGATGCCGTCGTTCTGTACCATCTGGGCCAGCCGTTTGCCCTGGCTGCCTGCATAGGCGAAGTCCAGCTTGCGGGCAATGCCTTTATCGAAAACATCCAGGTGTTCCGGAATGGAAAGGGTGGACTGGATCATGTGGAGGTCATGAACCTTGGAGGGATCCACTTCGCACAGTTTCTTAGCCAAAAAGTCTGCCTGTTTCTGGTTATCCCCTTCGATGTTGACTTTGTCGCCGGGGCGAAGGACTGCTTCCAGCAGCTTTACTGTATCGGCAGGATCTACGATTTTGCCATGGGCATAGGGAGCGGCGGCAGCGATTCTTGCAGCGGTGTCGTCTCCTCTGGTATGCCAGTTTTTATTGCTTGGTTTGATTTCCAACATAATATCAATCCTTTCTTATGAAATGCGATAAGCAGAGTGATGACCTGCAGCACTTGGCTGGCAGGTTCTTTTTGATAATACAGGTTCTTTTATTATAATATAAGTCCTTTACTTTTGCAGGTGCAGGGCATTTCCTGGATGCCCCGCGCCTGAAAAAGGAAGGGAATCATTCCGGATCCGCCTCCTGTGAGAGATGGGCGCTGAAGGAAGGGGAATCTTTCAGCTCCCGGAGCGCTTCCCCGGAATGGGATAGTGAAGGAAAGGGGATGCCGGAAAAGGAATCCCTCTTTCCTATGACCGACTCAGAAGAAAAGGGTAGTCAGGAAGTAGAATACCGAGGGGAAAAGGAGGCATCCCAGGCCGGTGTAGAATGTAGCGGTCATGGCTGCATAGGGAACCAGTTTCGGGTTGACAGCGGCCATACCGGCTGCGGTGCCGGAGGTGGTACCCATGATGCCGCCGAAAGCCATGGCGGACTGAGGATTATCAATGGACAGTGGTTTTGCCACGAAGGGGGTCACTACCATGACCAGTACCGATTTCACCACACCTGCTGCAATAGAGATGGCGATGACTTCAGAAGAAGCACCCAGAGCGGCTCCGGTAACCGGTCCCACTACGAAGGTTGCCACGCCGGCACCGATGGTCACCAGGTCAACGGCGCTGGTGTATCCCAGAGGATAAGCCACTGCAATACCTGCCACCAGGCAGATGAATTCGCCGAAGAACAGGGACGCTACGCCGCGCCAGCCGATTTTCTTGATTTCACGAAGATCCGCACCGAATGCAGTGGAAACGATGGCGAAATCTCTGAACATGGCGCCGCCCACCAGGCCCATGCCTGCAAAGAGAGGAATATCGGCAATACCCTTATTTCCTCCGGTGGTGACACCGCCGATGTAAGCCAGTACCAGACCCAGGAAAATGGCAATAGCACTGCCATGTACCCGGCCCTTGGTGAGGCCGCCCAGTTTATAGGCCACAAACATGATGATGCCCAGAAGCATAAAGGCGAAAATCATGCCGTTTTTAACAAATAACTTTGTAATCATTGCTGCCATATCCATGATTTTCCCTCCTTATTTGTGATCCTTGGCCAGTTCGCTGTCCGATACCGGAGCTTCCACTTTCTTCCTTGCGAAGAAAGGAATAGCCAGAAATCCGATGACCACTGCCAGCACACCGCCCAGAACAGCCACTACGCCGCCGGAAAGAGCAGCTGCCACGTTCTGAATGGAGCTCATAGCCACAACGATGGGAATGTACATGGCACTCCAGAATTTAATGCCCTGTTCCTCCGGTGCCTTCATATATCCCTTCTGAATGGCCCAGGTAGAAATCAGAATGAGGAGCAGCATGGCGAAACCTACGCCGCCGATATTGGCCTTCACGCCCAGAAGCGCTCCCAGCACATCACCGATGAAATTGCCTGCCATATAGCAGCCGGCTAAAAGTGCAACACCGTAAACAACCATAATAACCCTTCCTTTCTTTGAAAAACGTCCGTTTCCGCCCCCCCCAGGGAGCTTCGCCTTTCAAAAAACTTGAACCCTGCAAGTCTCTATTTGTTATAATAAAAGCAAATAGGACTTATCAAAAATCCTTTGATTTCTTTCAGCCTTAGTATACCTGCTTTCGTTGATAAATTAAAAAATTATGAGCCCAGATGCAGAAAACGGGGGATAAGATGCAAATAAAATGTATTGATTGGATAATTCATAGTTTATAAGTTATTGATTTCTTGAAACATAAAGGTTGTTGTCTATGATTTAAGAAAGTGCGCTGACCCTTGCGCCCCTTGAGATGGCAAGAGCACAAAGCACCGCTTCCCCTTGCGCCCCCTTTAGGGGGAGAGGGCCACAAAGTGGCGCGGGGGTGCTGTACGGCAAGAACCGCAAATGATACTCCATCCAGGCAGGCCGCCGTTTGGCGGTCAGGGCAGCCTTTGCGTATCATCTCTACGCTCTGCCTCGTACACCCTTTTGCCGCTGCGCGGCATTTCCCCTCAAGGGGAAACAAGAGATTGTGCCGCTACCCCCTGCGCCCTGAGATGGCAAGAACGGAAAACGCCGCTGAACCTTGCGCCCCCTTGAGGGGGAGAGGGCCACGTAGTGGCGCGAGGGTGTACTATGCTGAAAACTTCAATGAACAACCATGGTCAAAATACTCTTAATATATTTTTCGTTAAGGCGGTATCGCTATGACTATAGATAATCGTCATACACAAATCTTAGGTTATGCTAAGAATCTCCGTAAAAACATGACAGAGCAGGAAAGGAAGCTTTGGTTTACTTTCCTGAAAAATCACCCGATTCGATTTTATCGTCAAAAAATTGTGGACAAATACATACTTGATTTCTATTGCCACAGAGCAAAGCTTGCCATAGAAATAGATGGCAGCCAGCATTATGAAGATAAGCAGGAAACCTATGATTTTGAAAGAACTGCTTATTTAAAAAAGCTAGGAATTCTTGTGATTCGCTACACCAATCGTGACATTTCCCTTCATTTCATTGAGGTAAAGAAAGATATTGACCGCATCCTGCAAGACAGGCTGGGATTTAACCCTTGGGAAAAACGCCTCTGACCCTTGCGCCCCCTTGAGGGGGAGAGGGCCACGAAGTGGCGCGGGGGTGCTGTACAGCAAGAGCCTCAAATGATACTCTACCCAGGCAGGCCGCCGTTTGGCGGTCAGGGCTGCCTTTGCGCTTCTTCTCTACACGCAGCCTTGTACACCCTTTTGCCGCTGCGCGGCATTTCCCCTCAAGGGGAAACAAGAGATGGTGCCGCTGAACCTTGCGCCCCCTTGAGGTGGCAAGAGCACAAAGCACTGAACCTTGCGCCCCCTTGAGGGGGAGAGGGCCACGTAGT
>ULSX01040846.1_pt1 | contig 11531 bp, 10 predicted proteins | sample 1957031 | NCBI WGS metagenome assembly ULSX01 (sample SAMEA4835718, study PRJEB28245) | human gut metagenome | biome: gut microbiome; material: fecal sample | place: Denmark | collected 2008 | reverse complement strand
CGCCAGAACTATGTATCAATTTGGAGTGAATGAGCATGTTTATAAAGACACAGCTAAGTTTGTTGTTTTTAATTGCGCTGATTATGCTAATAATGTGGAGCTGTTGCTAAGTCAATTGTTTGGTAGTGTGAAAGGTGCTTATACAGGTGCGGAACAAACTAGGGAAGGGCTGATTTCTCGTGCTGATGGCGGAGTTTTATTCTTGGATGAAGTTCACAGATTGCCGCCAGAAGGACAAGAAATGCTATTTTATCTTATAGATACAGGTAAATATAGAATGTTAGGTGAGTCTGGGGTTGAACATCAAGCAAATGTTTCGCTAATTATGGCGACAACAGAAAACCCTGATAATCATTTGTTGACGACATTTATGCGACGTATACCAATGGTTATTAACATCCCCAATCTTGAAAAGAAAAGTGTTGAAGAAAAGAAAGAACTTATAATGTATCTTTATAATATGGAAGCAATTGCGACTCAAATGGCAATTCATATTGATAGAGATACTTTATTGTCTCTGATTTTTTATAACCCACCAGGAAATATAGGACAACTAAAAAATGATGTTCGTTTATCAGTTGCTAGAAGTTATTTGGAACAAAAAAAAGATACTTTAACTGAATTGAATGTCCATCTTTATTCTCTTTCTCAAATGGTGCAAAGTAATTTTGATAAAATTGACAGCAAAACAAAAGAAACATACATTCATCAGATAGTAAAAGATACACTATATGTTCCGCCTTATCCTTATCTGTATCATGAAATTGATTCGTTTTTTCCTACAGCTGCAAATGAGCGAAAGCAAATAGATATAAAATCTCAATTTGAAACATATGTACAACAAATTTTAATGTCTTTAGATGATTCTACGCATTCATCTTTCATCATAGATGATGACATCCAATCTATTATGTCATTTGTGCGCGAATGGATTTTATATCATATGAATTTCTTGTTAGAGAGAAGTCAAAATGCATCTTTTGCATTTTATTTAAAAAGTATAAGAGATCATAGCGAAAATAATTTAAATTTTATTTTAGATGAAAACTCTGAAGAAATGGTAGAATTAAGTCGCAATTTAGTTAGAGAAATAGAATGTCGTTTTCATTTTCAAATACCCGAAAATCAAATTAAAACGATTGCTTCTATTTTAGATACATTTAAGAATCATAAACCTCAAAATTCTAAGATGAAAATGCTGGTACTTGCTCATGGTGATAGTTTGGCATCGAATATTGCAAATGTTGTAAATGAATTATTAAATGGATCATTTTTAACACCTATTAATATGCCATTATCTAGAGATGTTAATGACGTAATAAATGAAGTTATAGATAATATAAATAAAGAACCAGAAGATTGTGATATTATTTTGTTTGTAGATATGGGGTCTTTAGCCAATATGGAGAAAATATTGAGCGAAAAAATATCTCAAAAAGTATTTGTTATTCCAACAGTTAATACTCTAGTTTTATTGGAATCAGTAAGAAAAGTAACTTATTTAAATTATACGACAGAAGCAATTTTGAATGATATTATTCGTATATCTCAAAAAATGAATCATAATTTGGAACATCAAATTAAAGGGTATATTGAGCAATATACAGAACGTATAATATATACTATTTGTCGCTCAGGAGAAGGGACAGCGCGATATTTAGAAACTTATTTAAAACAAATATTTGAAAAAAATAATATATTTGATATAGATATTGTTTCTTTATCGTATGATTCTCCTCAAAAAATAAAGAAAATTATTCGAGAAACATCAAAAAATAAAGATGTGCTGTGCATTATTGGAAATGTTAATCTTGATACAAATGAATACCCATTTATTTCTTTAGAGGATATTTTAATGAGAGATGGTGTTAGTAATGTATTTAAATTGATAGGACACGATTATTTAATCGTTAATGACAAAATGATGCATGCGTTTAAAAGAAATGTGTTTGTGGATGTTTCGTTAGAATCTGTTCAAAAATATTTATTGTATTTAGATGCTCAGAAGATATCTCCAATTGTCTTGGAGTTTATTGAAAAAGTGGAAAAAGAAAGTAATCAGATTTGTGAGAATAACATATTAATTCGATTAGTTATTCATATATGTTGTATGATAGAAAGATTGTTATTTGATGAATATGTTGCAAGTAATAATGACGCAATAGATGAAAGTGAATTAATGCAAATTATAAAAAAGAACATACATATAATCGAGAATGCATTCAATATTAAAGTTAGTCAAGGGGAATGTGAATTTATTAGAGAGATATTACAGGATAATTAGGCAGATTACTATATCTGTCTTTTTATCTGTCTTGAAGTGTCTTCCTTTTTATGGAAAATAAGCATATTTAGAAAAAAAGTAAAGTTGGCACATGAATTGCGAGAATATAATTGAAAGGATGTGGATTCGATGAAAAAAATAGGAATCATTATCACAAGCCATGGTAAGTTTTGCTTAGGTGCAGTTGATAGTTTAAAAATGATTATAGGAGGATGTGATGATATAGAAACAGTATCTGTAACTCTTACTTCAAGCGTACAAGAAGTAGAAAAAGAGATGAACGATATTTATGAAAAACTATCAAAAACTAGTAGCGAGATACTAATCTTTACCGATCTGATTTGTGGAACGCCAAATAATGTGGCTGTAAAACTTTTAATGGAAAAGGATAATATCACAATTGTTACAGGTTATAACCTTGCAATTTTAGTTGAACTAATAAATAAAAGAAATTGTGGTTGTGAAACGGTTTCTGAACTATTGGAAAATGAAGAAACGATTTTTAAGGATTCGAATCGAATTTTAAAAAAGGAGGAAGATTAATATGTCTATTGAGTTAGTGAGGATTGATGATCGATTGATTCATGGTCAAATTGCTACAACATGGATTAATGATTATAACATTGAACAAGTATTGATTGTTGATGATAATGTTGTTCAAGATAAAATGCAACAATCTGTAATTTCAATGACTGCACCAGCAAATGTTAAAGTTAAAGTATTTGGTGTTGATTCTTTTATTGGTATATACAAAAAAAATCCAATTAAAAGAAGAACGATGATTGTACTTACAAATTCGATTGATGCATATCGTTTGCTTGCTGGAGGAGTTCAAATTGATTATTTGAATGTTGGAGGTATGAGGTATCTTGATGGAAGAACAAAGATAGCTCGTGCAGTTTCAGTGACACCAGAAGAGAGAGAAGCTTTTAAAAAAATTATTGAGATGGGAATAGATGTAAGAATACAAATGATACCTAGAGATGAAATTGTTGAAATGAAAAACGTAATTGATAATACAGACGGAGGAGGTAAATAGAAATGTTAGTAAAAGCTTTATTGGTAGCTATATGGGCAGGGTTATGTTCTTTGGATGATGGAGGTATTCAGTTACAAATTAGAAAACCATTATTAGCTGGAACAGTGACTGGACTTATTTTGGGAGATTTAAAACAAGGCCTGATTATTGGGGGAACATTAGAATTGATGTGGTTAGGCGTAAACTCAGTTGGAGCATACAATCCACCTGATATTACAGGAGGTGCTATTATTGGTACTGTAGCTGGAATTACTAGTGGTGGTGGTGTATCTGTTGCCATTGCGTTTGCGGTACCTGCTGCTACTTTGATTTTACAACTTGTTGTATTGTTACAAACTTATTTGTCAGTACATATTCACAAAGCTGAAATTGATGCAGAAACCGGTGATTTTGATAAGGCTAATCGATGGCATTTGTTGAGTGGAGTATTATTATTCTTGGTACGTGCTATTCCTTGTTTTATTGCCGTTTTCTTAGGAAATACAATTTTGCAAGATTTCATTAGCTGGTTACCTGCTTTTATTACTGATGGATTAAATGTAGCTAGTGGAATGATTCCTGCAGTTGGAATTAGTATGTTGCTAACAATGATGTTGAAAAAAGATATGTGGATGTACTTGGTAGCTGGATTTGTATTTGCAGCGTATATGGGACTTCCAATTTTAGGTGTATCTTTAGTTGGATTAATTTTTGCAGGTATTCATGATTACAATTATTGCCAACGAAAAAAATTAGAAGATTCTATTGCAAGTGCAAATGTAGAAGGAGGTATTGATTTATGAAAAAAAATGAATTGAATCGTCAGGAGAATGTAACAAACGAATTCCAAATGACAAATCAGATATATCGAGAAATGTTCATCCATCATTTAACTTATCAATGGAGTTGGAACTATGAAAGACAACAAGCAGCTGGATGTCTTTATACAATGACTCCAGTCTTAAAAAGATTATATAAAGATGCACCAACTGAAGTAAAAGAAAAGACTATTAAAAGATATTTGGAATTTTTTAATACTCATGCAACTTTAGCTCCACTATTATTTGGATTACTAGCCGCTTTAGAAGTATCAACTCCAGAAGATGAAAAAAATTCTATTACATCAATTAAAACGGGTCTTATGGGTCCGATTGCTGGATTAGGTGATGGAATGTTCTGGTTTACTATATGGCCAATCTGTGCAAGTATTGGAGCCTCAATGGCAGTTTCAGGAAATTTATTTGGCGCTATATTCACATTTGTGGTGTTTAATGTAATAAACCAAGGGGTTAAGTGGTATGGATTTCGTATTGGATATACCAGAGGAATGGATATTATTAATTCAGGAAAAGGTAATGAAATAATTCATAGAATTTCTAGTGCTGCAACTGTGTTAGGTTTATTTGTTGCAGGTTGCCTTGTATCAACAAGTGTAAGTGTGAGTACACCATTAACATTTGCAAGTGGAGAAGGAACTATTGTTGTTCAAGATTTGATTGATAAAATTATGCCACATTTTATGCCAGTCTTATTAACACTTTTCTGTTATCGTCATTTAAAGAAAACAAATGGTAAAGACACAGTGAAAATAATCTTTGGTATTATGATTGTTTCAATTGTGCTTACTTACTTTGGAATTCTATAAATATTTTAAAAGTTACCATAATGTATTGGGTATGTATGATTAGATTTTGAAAATTAAGGGTCAGATAATGAAAATTAAGGGTCAGATAATCTGACTCTTTTTGTCTTGAAATAAAAGAATAGCCGGGTTATTACCAACTATTCAATAGGAATAGATTTATTTTCTTTAATCTTCTTTGATGCTTCTTTAGGAACTGTGACAATCAATTTACCACTATCGAAAGAGGTTTTAATATCCTCTGTACGTACATCATTTCCAACATAGAATGAACGAGAATAAGATCAGCTAACACGTTCTTGACGGATACGACCTTCTTTATCCTTATTTTCTTTGTTTGTGTTATGAGAAACTGTTACATTTAAATATTCATCTTTCAATTTTATCTGGATATCTTCTTCCTTTACACCTGGCATTTCAATGGATAATTCATAATTTCCATCTTTTTCTACAATATCTGTCTTCATAACTGAAAAAGTTCCTTGTGAATCTGTTGTAAAGAAATCATCAAATAAATTGTCAAATATTGGATAGTAACGCATATCTAATACATGTGTACTTATTTTTTAATACACTTAAAGTATAGTTCTTTGTTAGTAGAGTAAAACAATGAGTGCTAAATTGAGTAAACTTTTTAATTTGTTTAATAATATAGTTTTGTTTTATTAGAAAAATTGTTGTGAAACCGCAATCATTTTAAATTAATTGTTAAAAAAAGTGCCACATTGCTGGTTTATATTTTGTATTGAGGTAAAATTTTAAAATGATTAAATTATAGATGAGGTAAGAAATATGATTGCATTAACTTTAAGACAGAGAAACATTATTGAATATTTATTAAGCCGCGATTCGTACGTGACTAATGATGTGATTGCGTCTAATTTTGAAGTGAGCAATCGTACGGTGCGTAAAGACTTAGAAGTAATTTCTGCTTACTTAAAAGAACAAGGAATCTCTTTGGTTCGAAAGCCTGGTAAGGGTGTATGGATAGAGAATAAACAAGAAGTATTGTTTGATGATTTAAGCTGTTCTTATTCTAAGAATGAGCGAATTGTTATTTATGTTACATCATTGTTATTGAATGATGTGAATACATTTATGACTCTTGCTTCTAGTTGTGGTGTAAGTAAACAAACAGTAATTAATGATTTAAATACTATTGAAAAATTTCTTGATGGATATCATCTTTCATTAATAAAAAATCAGGGTGTTGGTACAAGCCTTGAAGGAGATGAGACTGATATTCGGCGTTTGTTTATTGATTTGTTGTTTACAAATGATCATTCGAAAATTGTTTATGAACTATGCATAAATAATGATGGTATTCAAAGAAATCTAGATGTTTCATTTGAGCTGATAACAGTAATTGAAAATGAATTTCGATTTAGATATGTAGATAGAGATCGAATTTCCATTGTTTTAAGCTTTTTGTTGAATCGATTGGGTTTAATGAAAACAAAAAATTCGACAATTCAAAGTTCAGACATGGAAAGAATCAATTCTATCTTGTCTACGAAAATTTCGGATAGTAATGATCAAGAATATATTAGTTCGTTCTTATTAGGTGAACGAGTGGAGGGGTCTTTAACCTTGGATTCAAAGGTTGAAGATGAGGCAAATGAAATAAGTGAACATTTGATTTCATCTTTAAAGAAGATACATTACTTTGATTCTGAAGATATGAAAGATATCATACGCAGTTTAACAGTACATGTTCGAGCAGCAATTTATCGATGTAGGAATAACATTCATATTCGTAATGAATTGGATGAGCAGGTGCGTTTTGCGATTGGTGTTATGTATGAATTCACAAAAAAAGAATTGAATGTGTATGAAACTAAATACAATTTAAATTTTGATCAAAGTGAAATATCGTATATTGCATTATATCTTGCTTCTATTTTTGAAACAGGAGTACAAGAAGATTTAAAAGTAGTTATTATGATTGTTTGTACTTTTGGGTTGGCAACAAGCTCTATTTTAAAATCTCGTATGTATCAAATCTTTGGAGATTGTTTTATTGTAGGACCTTATTCGATTGAAGAGGCGGAGAAATATTTAGAGAGTCATGAGGTGGATTTGATCATATCAACAAATCATATGAGCGTGAAATCAACGAATGTGATTTATATCAATCCATTATTAAAACAGAATGATATTGAAATGATAAGAAATACATTGTTTCAGGAATCCTTTATGAAAATGTGTTCTTTGTTCTTTAATAAGAATAAAGTTGTAGAACATGATTATCATTGTTTAGGTGAGTATATTTCGAAAAATGATGTTTCAATTTCGAAAGGAAAAATATCTTGGGAAGATGCAATACGAAAAGCAGCAGCACCTTTAGTTGCTAAAGGAGATATTGAAAGTAAGTATGTAAATACGATGATCCAGGCAGTAAATGAATTTGGAACTTATATGGTTATTACTCCTAAAGTTGCTTATGTGCATGCTGGCAAAGATGATGGAGTGAATAAAAATTGTGTATCATTATTGCTTTTGGAAAATGAAATACCTTTTGGGTCATTTAATACAAAGCCAGTTATTGCGATTGTTGTTTTAGGAATTTGTGATAAGGAAGAATCACAATTGTTAAATATTGCCAATATATTGGATATACCAGAAAACATAGAGCTATTAAAAAATAGTAAGAATATAGAGTCGATTTTGAGTTTACATGATTGAGGAGAAAATAGAGATGAGTACAGGAATAAAATTACAAAATATTCAAATTGGTTTAGAAGCAAAGGATTGGAAAGAAGCAATCCGTATAGCTAGTGTGCCTTTAGTTAAATGTGGTTCAATTGAAGAACCTTATGTTGAAAATATGATAAGTAGTGTAGAAACATTAGGACCATATATAGTGATTATGCCCCAATTTGCGTTGGCTCATGCTGCTCCGTGTGAGTATGTAAAAAAATCAGATATTTCAATCGCAACGTTTAAAAATGATATTGAATTTCATTGTGATAACGATCCCGTAAGAATTGTAATGTGTTTGGCTTGTACAGATAAAACAAGTCATATAGAAATGTTACAAAGTGTTGCCACTACACTAATGGATAAAGAGATAGTGGCAAAGATGGTTGCCTGCACAAGCGAAGAAGAACTATATTCTTTGTTTCAGGATAAATAGAGAAAGGAGTGAGAAAGAATGAAAGTACCAAAGATTCAAACTGTTTGTGGATTTGGATGCGGCTCTAGCTTGATGCTTCGTATGAATGTAGAAAAAATCGCAAAAGAACATAATTATGAAATTGAAGCATTTTGTGGAGATGTTGGTTCATGTTGTGCAAACCAGTGTGATGTAATTTTTATTTCTGAGGAATTGGCTGATCGAATCAAAGATCGTGCACAGGTTCCTGTTGTGGCTATTAAAAATTTCATGAACAAAAAAGAAGTAGAAGAAAAAACTTTAGCTTACTTAGAAGAAAATTGTAAATAAGGAGAGTATGTATGGGAGTATTAAATTTTATTATTAATGAAATCTTCAATCAAGGCGCTATATTCCTTGCCTTGATTGCTTGTATTGGTTTGATTCTTCAGAAAAAATCATTTTCTGAAATTGTACGTGGAACATTAACTACGGCAATCGGTTTCTATATTCTATCTTGTGGTACTGGTTTAATTACTGGTAATTCTATTGATGGAATTTCGGCTGCTTTTAATGCAGTAACACCAAGTGCAGTTGCAAGTAAAACAGTGGATATTGGAGCTGAATTTGGAACACAGATTGGTATTGTAATGATCATTGCGTTTGCTGTTAACGTATTAGTGGCTCGTTTCACAAAATGGAAATCTATTTTCTTAACTGGACATATGTTATATTGGTTCCCATTTGTATTTATTGCTGCAGGTGTAGATGCTGGATTAACTGGTGGTAAATTAATTGGATTAGCTGCTGTATTTACTGCAGTATATATGATTGTTTCTCCAAATTTGATGAAACCATTGGTAAAATCTGTTACTGGTGATGATTCATTCACAATTGGACACCCAACAACATGTTTATCATTGTTATCTGCAGGATTAGCAACTTTATTTGGAAATAAAGAACATTCTACAGAAGACTTAAATGTACCTAAATCATTAGGATTCTTAAGAGAAATCTCAATTACTGGATCAATTACTATTGCGATTACTTACATTGTTTTATATTTTATCTTAGTAGCTAACGGAAAAGATCCTGGAACTGTTTGGGGATATGCAGGTGGAACTACTGGTATTTTCACATATATCTTTACACACGCTATTTACTTTGGTGTTGGTATTACTGTAATGCTTCAAGGTGTTCGTATGATGATTGCTGAAATCGTTCCTGCATTTAAAGGTATTGCGGATAAGATCGTTCCAAATGCTATTCCAGCATTAGATGTTCCAGTTATTTTCCCTTATGCACCAAATGCTTTATTAATTGGATTTATCGTTGCTGTGATTACATCAATTATTACTTTATTACTAACTAGTGGAATGTTCCCAACAGTTGTAATTCCATTGATTTCAACTTGTTTCTTTGAAACTGGATGTGCTGCTATTATTGGTAATGCCAAAGGTGGAGTTCGTGGATGTATTATTGGAGCCGCTGCATGTGGTATCGTAATGGTATTCTTAGTTGGATTTGGAGCTTACTTCTTCAATAACACAATTCAACAATGGATGTTAGTTTATGGTGGTCAGGACTTCTCTTTATGGGGAATTGTAGAAGGATTTATTGCTCGATTAATTGCTTAGTATGGAATTCAAATATTTAGAACGCATTCATGAGTTAATGGATGTCATCGAAAAAGATGAAGCAAAGTCCATGGAAGAGTGTGTTGACTTACTGACCACATGTATCTTAAATAAACATTCTATATATACTTTTGGTGCAAGTCATGCAGGCATTTTGAGTGAAGAATTGTATTATCGTGCTGGAGGTTTGATGTTATTTAATCCAATCTTTGGTAGAGAGATTATGCTTGATACATCTCCAATTACTTTAACAAGCAAAATGGAAAGATGTGTTGGTTATGGAACAAATCTAGCACAAAGTAAAGTTAACTTTAAAAAAGACGATGTATTAATTGTTCATTCTGTTTCTGGAAGAAATCCAGTAGCCATTGAAATTGCAGCAGAAGCGAAAAAAATGGGCGCCAAAGTAATAGCTATCACAAATTTATCTTATTCTAAAAGTGTGACTTCTCGTCATCCATCAAAAAAGAAATTGTATGAATTTGCTGATATTATTTTGGATAATCATGGTGATGTTGGTGATGCTTGCGTAAAAATTGATGGTTTAGAACAAAAGGTTTCTCCAACTTCAACTGTAATCGGAGCAATGATGCTTAATTCGATTGTTGCTGCTGTAGCACAAAAATTAGTAGATTCAGGCATGAAAAAACCGCCAATCTTTTATAGCGCTAACTTAGATGGCGGCGATGCATTGAATCAAAAATTGTATGAAGAGTATAAGGAAAGTATTCATTATCAATTTTGATTCAGCAGAACAATTATAGCATAACAAACAGGAGCTGTAACGGATAAGGAAGTTACAGCTCCTTTGTAAAGATATGTGCCCTATTTGGCGCTTACAAAAAACGGTTTGGCTGTTTATGGTCAAACCGTTTCTACATTCCATCCATATCAGAATAATAGTGTTGTAAATCTTCTTGCATTTGTGATTTAACTCTATCCCAATCTTCTTTAGTCATCTTACTATATAGAGCATGATTCATTGCGATAATGCTTAAATCTTTTGAGTAATATAAGAATCTTTTACGTTCAAATTTCTCAAATGGGTTTGTCAGCATGTTTCTACAGATTGCTTTTCTATCTTGTAGAGTGGTTTCATTGTATGGACAAGTGCTGCGATCTACTTGAAGTCCTCTATCAATTCGATCTTGATAGAATGCAATATAATCATTTAATACATCGTCTATTTTTGCATCGCCAATAGTATTAACATTTTTAATAAAAGCTAATAAGAATGGCATTTTATAAGATAATGAATAATCTCTTTCTTCTAAAAATTCAAAGAAGTCTTGCTTGATTGTATTGTTGTTATGTTCTTTGATTCCAAGTTCATTTCGATATTTTTCAACATCATCAGGACTAAATAAGTATAAGGATTTGCTACCAAATTTATATTCTACACTAGGTTTTATTTTTCCTTTTTTAATCCAGCTTGTAACAGTTCCGGTATTGACAAAATATTCTCTGGCTAACTGTTCCTGACTTAGATAATCACCATACTTATCTTCAAATGTATTGATATCTACTTCAGTGATACGTTCAATACGTTCTTCAATTCCATCAATAACTAACATGTCTCCAGGTGCATAATCCATCTTTGTGATGTCACCAAATGGTACATAATGTGGATTGGCAAAGATTGTATGCATATTGCAAGCTTTGATCATAGCCCCATATTCATCAACAACATCAATCACAATTACATTTTTCTTAATGTCTGTCTTTCGTAAACCTCTACCTATTTGTTGTAAATACAGAACTTTAGAAAGAGTAGGTCTAGCCATAACTAAAATGCCAAGTTCAGGATAATCCCATCCTTCGGGGTCGAGTTTGTCAAGATACTTTTTGTGGATTTT
>ULSX01062417.1_pt1 | contig 11674 bp, 14 predicted proteins | sample 1957031 | NCBI WGS metagenome assembly ULSX01 (sample SAMEA4835718, study PRJEB28245) | human gut metagenome | biome: gut microbiome; material: fecal sample | place: Denmark | collected 2008 | reverse complement strand
GCCGCAGAGCGTTCCCGCTGCTGCACCGGATGATGTACCGCCGCCCATTGACGATGACCCGCCGTTCCTACAGCCGGAGTTGAAGCCCGCCCCGCAACAAACTCCCGCGCCGGTACCGCCAGCACCCGCTGCCCCGGCCCCGCGTAAGGCCGAGCCGCCGCGGCAGGCAGGCCCGCTGGAGCCGTTCGCCTTCTGGCCCGCCGTGCTGGCCGATTTGGAGGAGAATGATGCAATGCTCATCTCCTTTTTACGCGGCACCCGGGCCTACTGTGACGGCAAGCGCGTGCTGTTTGAGTGCAGCGACGCCTTCCGCGATTATATCCGCAATAACCGGGAGGTCAGCAAGCGTCTTAAGGAAACTATCTACCGTGTATCGCGCACCAAGTACAGTATCGGCCCCTATGAGGAGCCAAAGACCGACGACACCACCGTTTCCGTCAGCCTGGATGAGACCCTGCACACGATGCAGGCGCTTGGTGTCGATTTGAAAATCGTTGATAAATAATTATTTTTGGAGGATATAACCATGAAAGCAAGACTGCCCAAGGGCTATGGCCGACCCGATCCCAACGCCATGATGCGTCAGGTCCAGAAGATGCAGGACGACATCCGCGCCAAGCAGGAGGAGCTCGAAGCCAAGGAGTACACCGGCACCGCCAGCGGTGAGATAGTCACTGTCACGATGAACGGCAAGCATGAGATCACCGCCGTCAAGATCAAGCCCGAGGCCGTCGACCCTGATGATATTGAAATGCTTGAGGATCTGATTGCCGCCGCCGTCAACAGCGCCTCCGCTGCCGTTGACAAGGACTCCGAGGAGGAGATGTCCAAGATGACCGGCGGTCTGAACATCCCCGGTCTGGGCTAAGAGGCTGCCTATGTTCAACAACAATGTTGAGCCGCTGGAAAATCTGATCGACCAGTTTGCCCAGTTTCCCGGCATTGGCCGCAAAAGTGCGGTGCGTATGGCCTATCAGGTCATGTCGATGCCGCCCAAGCAGGCCATGGAGCTGGCCAAGGCGATTGAGCACGCCAAAAGTGACCTGCACCGCTGCCGCATCTGCCAGGACTACACCACCGGCGATGTCTGCAAGATCTGCGCCTCCCAGAAGCGGGACCGCAGCATCATCTGCGTGGTCGAGGGCCCGCGCGACATTAAGTCGATTGAGCGCACCCACGAGTACAACGGCCTGTACCATGTGCTGCACGGCCTGATTTCGCCGATGGATGGCATCGGTGCTGATCAGCTCTGCATCAAGGAGCTGCTGGCCCGTCTGAATGACACCGTCAAGGAGGTCATCATGGCCACCAGCCCGACGGTGGAGGGCGAGGCCACGGCAATGTATATTGCCAAACTCATCAAACCTCTGGGCATCAAAACGACCCGCCTGGCCTATGGCCTGCCCGTCGGCTCGAGTCTGGAATACGCCGATGAGACGACGCTGTACCGTGCCATGGCCGGACGCGGCGAGATGTAAAAAAATTCCTGTACCGCTTTTGCCGGTACAGGTTTTTTATTGCAGCTTTATTTCAGCAGACCGTAATCCCTCAGACAGCGCTGTACACCCGTCAGGGTATCGTCAAAGCCGACACCCGCTGCCGCACGCAACCTGCCTCCGTCCATCAGCAGGCTGCGCGGCCAGTCTGCCGTCTCTATGACAGGGTGGATGTCCAGCAGCGCACAGGCGCGCCGGGCCGTCGTGACCATGTCGCAGTCGTTCTCACTGCCAAAGTTGTACACACCGCCCGGCAGTTCCATGGCCTGGGTCAGCCGCTCCACGGCCTCCCGCACATAGGTGATGCCGCGGTAGTCCCGCGCCGAAAACCGCAGCGTCTCCTGCCGCATAGCGGCGGTCAGCAGGTTCAGCAGGAAGTTACCGCGGATCGGCAGGCCGTACCCAGGCAGGTCGTACATCCAGGCCGCCCGCAGCAGCACTGCATCGGGCAAAATATCCAGCACGCGCTGTTCCATCTCCTGCTTGTGGCGGCCATAGACGTTGGCGGGGGAGAGCGGTGTATCCTCGTCAAACGGCCCGTGCTCAGTAAGGCCCGTGTAGACCTGGTCAGAGCTGAACGCAACCAGCTTTGCGCCGCTTTTTTGCGCTGCAGCCGCCATCCAGCACGGCAACAGAACGTTGGCGCGGTAGGACTCGTCCGGGTGCTTTTCGCTGTAACCCGTGTCGGAGAGCGCCGCCGTGTGTACGATCACGTCCGGCTGCTCGCGCCGCACCCAGCCGGCCACGGTCTGCTCATCCGCTGCGGCCAGCATTCCTTTGGGGAAGGCGCACAGCTCGTACCGCCCCGCCAGCTGGGTCATGATGCGTGCCCCCACAAAGCCGCCTGCGCCGGAGACCAATAGCTTTTTCATGTCTTTTCCCTCGCAATACGATTTTTGTCTTTATTGTACCGTTTTTGCGCAGCTGTTGCAAGCGGCTTGACAAATTCCGCGCCGGTTTGTATAATAGGAACACCTAAAACAAGGTGTGGATTTTTACAGTTCTGATACTACTTTTCGCCACACAGCGCTTTCTTTCCGGGAAAGCGTTGTGTGGTTTTTGTTGTGTCAAAAGGAGAAGCCCATGAACGATACCTTCATGAAAGAAAAGCCGATTTTTCCGCTGCTGACCTCAATGGCCCTGCCTATGGTCGTCTCGATGCTGGTCAATGCACTGTACAACATCGTGGACAGCCTCTTTGTCGCCCGCATCAGTGAGGAAGCCATGACTGCGCTGTCCCTCGTCTACCCGGTGCAGAACCTCATCAACGCGATTGCCATCGGCTTCAGCATCGGCGTTGCCGCGCTGATCTCGCTGCATCTCGGTGCAGGCAACAAAGAAAAGGCTGACATGGCCGCCACCCACGGCATGGTGCTTTCGCTGATCCACGGCGTCGTGATTTCCATCGTCTGCACCGCCATCATGCCGCGGTTCCTGCGCTCCTTCACCAGCGACGAGACCGTCATTGCCATGGGCGTGACCTACTCCCGCGTTGCCTTTATGTTCGCCGTCGTCATCATGACCGCCATGGCGTTTGAGAAGATCTTTCAGGCGGTGGGCCGGATGAACATTACGATGATCGGCCTGATGGGCGGTTCGGTCTGCAACATCATTCTGGACCCGCTGCTGATTTTTGGCATCGGCCCGTTCCCCAAAATGGGCATTGCCGGTGCGGCGCTGGCTACCGGCATCGGCCAGATGGTCCCCGTCATCTTCTATCTGATCGTCTACTTCGTCAGCCCTATCCCGGTCAGGCTGCGCTCCGGCTGCCTGAAGCCGGACGCCAAAATGGCTCTGCAGCTCTATTCCATCGGCGTACCGGCCATCCTGAATCTGGCGCTGCCCTCGGTGCTCATCACCTTCCTGAACTCGCTGCTGGCCGTCTACTCTCAAAGCTATGTCGTCGTGCTGGGTATCTACTATAAATTACAGACCTTCCTGTACCTGCCCGCCAACGGCATTGTGCAGGGTCTGCGCCCCATCATCGGCTACAACTACGGCGCGGGGGAGTATGACCGCGTCAAAAAGCTCTACCGCACGTCCATGGGCATGTGTGCCGCCATCATGGCCGCGGGCACGGTGCTCTGTCTGGCGCTGTCCGGCCAGCTGATCGGGCTTTTCAGCTCGAACGCCGAGACCATCGCCATCGGCACGTCGGCCCTGCGCATCATCTGCGTAGGTTTCATCGTCTCGACGATTTCAGTCGTCGCCTCCGGCTCGCTGGAGGGTCTCGGCATGGGCGTGCAGTCACTGGTCATCTCGCTGTGCCGTTACATCGTTGTCATCATGCCGCTGGCCTGGCTGTTCTGCCGCCTGCTGGGTGCCGACGGCATCTGGAACGCCTTCTGGGTGACCGAGGTCATCACGGCGGGCATTTCAATGGTCGTATACCACAAGAGCGTGAAGCTGAAATAAACCAACAGGAGCCTGACCACAGCCGGTCAGGCTCCTGTTTTATATAAGTAAAAGGCTTCCCCAGAGGGGGAAGCCTCAGACTGTCGAAAAAGGTGCGTTCACCCCTTGGCCCCCTCTGCGAGGGGGCTCCGCCCGCAGGCGGTGGGGGAGAGAACTGTACGGTTGCCCGAAATATTTCGGGCTATGGCAAGGTTCTCTCCCTCCGCCCCTTCGGGGCACCTCCCTCGCAGAGGGAGGTTTTTCGACACGATGCGCCTTTCCCCAAAGGGGAAGGCTTTTCGTTACGCCTGCTCCTGCACGTACCGAATAAACGCATCGCGCTCCGCGGTGGTGCGCACAACGGCCGTGTACATCCAGTCGCCCATGTCCAGGCGCAGCGCCTGGGGAATGCGCTCACACATACGCATACGGGAGCCGTACTTGGCCATGATCTGCGCATGGGTGTGCTTGTACTCATGGCAGTCGCGGCGGCCTGCGTAGACGCAGAAATACTTCGGGCCGTCCAGCTCGGCGTTGCGTACCTCGTCGTAGCAGACCATGTCCGCCCAGATCTGGTAGCAGTCCACCGAGTTCGCATAGTTGATCATATCGGGCGTGTAGCCGCCTGCGGGGCGCATGTTGACCTCCAGCGCAACGTAGTCGCCCTTTTTGCCAAGACCCGGCTTGTCCTCATTCAACTGGAAAAACTCGCAGTGGAAGAAGCGGCTCTTTGCGCCGAACGCCTTGATGGTGCGGAATCCCACATCCTTCAGCGCAGCGGGCACGGACTTCTGCGTCCAGTAGGAGAGGTCGCCGTTCTGACTGACGATGTCCAGCAGCGGGGTGGGGAACACGTTGGAGGTGTAAAACAGCGGCACGCAATGGCTGTCGGCCACACCGTCAAAGCTGACGATGGTGCCGTTGATGTACTCCTCCATAATGTACCGGACATTATGCGGCTCGGCGTAGAATTCTTTCAGCTCGGTGAAATTGCGCAGCTTGTAGGTCGCCTCGGCACCGCAGCCGTTATCTGGCTTGACGATGACCGGGTAGCCGACCTCCTTGATGAAGGCGCGGGCCTCGGCCAGTGTGCTGACAATATGGTAGCGCGCCACCGGTACGCCCGCAGCGATGTAGCTTTCCTTCATTTTGCTCTTGTACTTGATGCGCTCGATGAAGTCATTCTTTGCACCGGTATTGATGTTGAAATCCGTGCGCAGCTGGGCGTCCATCTCCAGCCAATACTCGTTGTTGGACTCGATCCAGTCGATCTTGCCATAGTGGAAGGTAAAGTACGCGACAGCGCGGAGCATCTCGTCGTAATTGCCAAGATCATTCACGCGGTAATACTCAGTCAGGCACTGCTTCAATTCCCAGGGAATCTCGTCAAACGGAGCATCACCGATGCCCAGCACATTGACGCCGTTGCGGTGCAGACGGTCACAGAAATTCCAGTAGGTCTTGGGAAAATGCGGGCTGACAAAGATAAAATTCATCGGGTACTTCAACTTCCTCTCTCAAACTTCACACAAACCGGCGTCACACAAAGCGATTCTGTGCAGCGTCATACTCATAGCCGATCTCGCGCAGGGCCGCACACAGCGCGTCACGGTCAGTCTCCTCACGGTCACACAGCGCGTCCAAACTGGCGTCGCGGTCCCGCAGTTGGGTGTTTACATAGCTCAACAGCATTACAGGGTCACGGGGGAGCATAGACCCACCTCCTAAAAAGCAAGCATAAAAGAGAAAAAGCCGGTCACACGATGTGACCGGCATTTTTTCCTTCCAATCAGACCGCGCGGGTAACTTTACCAGAGCGCAGGCAGCGGGTGCAGGCGTAGATATACTTCGGGGAACCGTCCACGATCGCCTTCACGCGCTTGACATTGGGGTTCCAGGTACGGTTGCTCCGACGATGAGAGTGAGAAACCTTGATACCGAACGTGACACCCTTGCCACAGCAAGAACATTTGGCCATAATTGCTTGCACCTCCTTTTCAATAGCTTTAATAGTATAGCGTATACTGCGCGAAAATGCAAGTGTTTTGACAGAAAAAATTTTGATTTTTTTCATAATTTTGCGTTTTTGTTTGATTCAGGCGCTAAATATTGTGTTTTCGGTGCCTACAGGGCTTGTCTTGCCGCCGTTTCTACGATATAATAGACTAAGCTTTTAATGGGGTGGTGTTACCTTTTGAACGGATTGTTGTCTCCCACGGTGATCGTGCAGTATCTGCTGCGCGCTGTTGTCGTGCTCATCACCATCCCATTTCACGAGTCGGCCCACGCGCTGGCCAGCCACCTGCTGGGTGATGACACTGCCGTGCGCGCCGGGCGTCTCTCGATGAATCCGCTGCGCCACTTCGACCCGCTGGGTGCCCTGTGCATGCTGGTGGGCGGCGTCGGCTGGGCCAAGCCCGTCTCGATCAACCCGTACAACTATAAGAACCCCAAGATCGGCATGGCGCTGTCCGCCGCCGCAGGGCCTGCCAGCAATCTGCTGCTGGCGTGGGTGTCGATGATTCTGTACAAGCTGTGCTGGTACAGCGGGCTGGGGGACGCCGTGCCTGTGCTGACGATGTTCCTATATTATATGGTAGCCATGAATCTGAGCCTGGCGGTTTTCAATCTGCTGCCGGTGCCGCCGTTTGACGGCAGCCGCATTGCGCTCTTGTTTTTGCCGCAGCGGCTCTATTTCAGAGCGATGAAATATGAGCGATATATTATGCTGGCCGTGCTGGCACTGGTGTTTTTGGGTCTGCTGGACGCGCCGCTGTCTTGGCTTGTCAACGGTATGTGGCGGCTGATGCTGCGCCTGACAGGCTTTGTGGAGCTGCTTTGGGGGTATTGAGTTTTTGCCGGAAGTTCTGACATTTAAAATAGAAGATTTTGAGGGCCCGCTGGATTTGCTGCTGTACCTGGTTGGCAAAAATAAAATGAACCTCTATGATGTCAACATCATGGAGCTGATCGAGCAGTACACCGCTGCCATCCGGGAGATGCAGCAGGACCGGATGGAGATTTCCAGCGAGTTCATCGACATGGCGGCGCATCTGGTGCAGATGAAAAGCGCCCTGCTGCTGCCGCGCAGCCCCGAGGCCGAGCGCATGAAGGCCGAGCTGACGGGGCGTTTGATCGAGTACAGCGCCTGCAAGGAGGTAGCCGCCCAGCTGGGCAGCCGTGCCCGTGACCTGTACACCGTAGCCCGTGAGCCGATGCCGCTGGTCGGCGCTGCCGAATACACCCGCCGCCATGACCCGAAATGGCTCGTGCAGGCGTGGTTCAATCTGATGGGCCGCAGCACCCGCAAGAAAAAGCCCACGCAGGAAAAGTTTGAGCCGCTCGTCACCGCACCGTTTGTCTCCGTCGCAAGCCGCGTCTCCCACATGCTGCGCGGCTTGCTCAAGGGCAGCCTGCAAAAAATGGGCCAGCTGTTCAGCCACGAGGAAAGCCGCAGCACAAACGTAGCGACCTTCCTGGCGCTGCTCGAGCTCATCCGCGCAGGACGCGTCAAGGTCGACGACAGCGGCACCTTGCAGCTGGACCGCACACACCGCAGAAGAAAGGACAAAACGCCATGACAGAACGACAGGAGCTCGGCTCTCTTGAAGCCATGCTGTTTGCCCACGCCGAGCCTGTGGAGACCGCCCGCCTGGCCGACGCCCTGCGGCTGGACGCCGACGAGGTCACCACGCTTTTGCAAAAGCTGCAAAAGCGCTACGATGAGCAGGAGAGCGGCATGGTCATCCTGTACTTCGAGCCTGACCGCTGGCAGATGACGACCCGCCCGTACTACGGCGAGATGGTCAAGCGCATTCTGGACACCCGCCGCAATGCGCCGCTTTCGCCCGCCGCACTGGAGGTACTGGCCGTCATCGCCTACAATCAGCCCGTCTCCCGCAGCTTTATCGAGCAGGTACGCGGCGTTGACTCGTCGTCCACCGTCACCAAGCTGTTGGACAAGGGACTGATCGAGGAGGCGGGCCGCCTGGACCTGCCCGGCAAGCCGGTAGCTTTCCAGGTCACGGACACATTTTTGCGCGTCTTTGGCCTCGGCAGTCTGGCCGACCTGCCGCCGCTTCACGGCGAGGCTGCCGAGAGCGCCGAGCCAGAGGAGACGGAAGGCGACGACGGTCAGCTGGAATGGAAGTGATTGCTTATGGCCATTCTGTTGTTCCTTCTCCGACTGATCGGCTGGGTGCTGCTGGCGGCGCTCTTGCTGCTGCTCGTCGCCCTGCTGATACCGCTGGGCGTTCGGTTTGCGTACCGCCCGGGCAGCGTGCGGGCCACGGCCTGCTACGGACCGCTGCACTTCACGCTCTGGCCGCGCAAGGGCCAGCCGGAAGCACTGAAAAAGCCCGCCTCCGCCGCACCGCCCGGGCAGACCGTGCGCAAGACGACGGACGGCGAACAGGCGTCCGTCACCGTGGAGGTCAAGCCGGACAAGCCCGCCGCAAAACCCGCACAGACCGTCGCCCGGCAGCCCGCGGCGCAGGGGAAGCCCGAAGCGCCGAAGCCTGCTGACAATGTTCCCTCTGAAAGCGCCGATGCTGAGGACAGCGCGAAAAAGAGCGGTCTGCCGTTCGGCATCTCGGCGCGCATCAACGCCGCTATGCAGCTGCTGTCCAATGACCCGATGGCATTTGCCCGGTGCATGCTGGGCCACACAGGCTGGCTGGGGCGTCATCTGCTGCGTTCGGTGCGGATGTCCGGGCTGGACATCTTCTGGACCGTAACCGCCGACGAGGCCAGCGCCACCGCCGAGCTGTTCGGCGCCGAAATGGCGCTTGCCAACAATCTGTTGGCTCTGGTCCAGCAGTACATCCGCGTACAGAGTGACCGCCTCTGGCTCGAGCCGGATTTCACCGGTGAGCGCGCAGGGGAGCGTATCGTCTCGTTCCGTCTGACGTCCTGCGCCGCCGTGCTGCTCTGGCTCGTCATCCGGCTGCTGCACCGCCTGTGGAAGGACCCGCAGCTGCAGCCCGCTGCAAAGGCATAAACGATTTCTTTTTTCGATAAAAGGAGGAACTTACAATGGCTGAACATCCTATTCAAGGTCTGATGGGCGTCACCATCGAGAAAATCCGCGACATGGTCAACGCCGAGACCATCATCGGCGACCCGATCCATGTGGATGACACCACCATCATCCCGGTCTCCCGCGTCACCTTCGGGTTTGCGTCCGGCGGCTCCGACGTCGGCCCCAGCTCCAACAAGCAGATGTTCGGCGGCGGCAGCGGCGCAGGCGTCTCGGTCACGCCGGTGGCATTCCTCGTCGTTTCCAACGGCAATGTGCGCACCGTCCAGCTGGTGGAGAAGGTCTCCGCCGTTGACAACGTTATAGCCTCGCTGCCGGAGCTGGTGGACAAGGTCGTTGCGCTCATCAAGAAAGAAAAGCCGGTTGCTGACGCACCCGCCGAATAAGGAGTATAAATTTTAATGGCAGAACAACGTATTCAAAAGGTACTGGCCGACCAGGGCATCTGCTCCCGCCGCGAGGCCGAGCGCCTGATCGCTGCGGGCAAGGTCAAGATCAACGGCCACCCGGTCACCCTGGGCGACAAGATGGACCCCGACTATGACAAGGTCATGATCGACGGGCAGACACAGCGCATCGTGCGCAAGCGCCAGTACACCTATATCATGCTGCACAAGCCACGCGGCTATCTGACGACCCGCTCTGACGACCGTGGCCGCAAGACCGTTATGGATCTTGTTTCCGATGTGCCCGCCATGCTGCGCCCGGTGGGCCGTCTGGACAAGGACAGTGAGGGGTTGCTGCTCATGACCGATGACGGCGCGTTCATCAATATGCTGACCCACCCGTCCGGCGGTGTCGGCAAGCTGTACCGCGTTACGGTCAATCCCCGCGCCACTGAGCAGCAGATCATCGAGATGTCGTCCGGCGTTGTGCTGGATGACGGCGTCAAGACCAGGCCCTGCGTCATCCACGTCGTGGTCGATGAGCCGGGCCGCAGTGTGCTGGAGATTACCCTGCACGAGGGCCGCAACCGCCAGATTCGCCGCATGTGCTCCGCTGTCGGCCTGCAGGTCGTGCGCCTGCGCCGCAGCGCCGAGGGCCCCGTCAAGCTCGGCATGCTGCAGCCCGGCGAGTACCGTGAGCTGAAAAAGAGCGAGATCAATGCCCTGCGCAACGCAGCCATGAAATCTGCCGGCAAAGGGGAGAGCCGTGCTGCCAGCCCGGCTCGCCGTCCCGGTCCCCTAAAAAAGCGCACAAATTCTGACTAAAATTGCAGAAAATTCTGAAAAATGTGCAAAATTCCACTTGTGGAAACGTCGCGAACGTAGTATAATTCAATTAAATGGCGGATTTTTTGTAAAGTATTTTTATAAAAAACAGTCAGCTTTACCATAGGAGGAAACTGTATGGCAGTAAATAAGCCCGGCAAGGCAGAGATCCTTGCAGCATTTTTTGATGACGGCACCTACTCGCCGCTGTTTACCGACGGCGCAGTGAGTGCTGCTTACGGCTGTGCAAACGGCCAGAACGCCTACGTCGTGTTTGAGGACGGTTCTCCCGTCGGCGTGCAGGATATTGAAAAGAATATCCGCGTGCTGGAGATGGCCGCCGAGACCGGCGCACCGGTTGTTACGTTCTATGATTCCACGGGTGCCAAGCTTGAGGGCGGCCTTGATCTGCTCAACGCTAACGCCCGCCTGACCGCAGAGATCGCGCGCGTTTCCGGCGTTGTGCCTCAGGTCGCCGTTGTCACCGGTACCTGCGCCGGTACCAACGCCATCAACGCCGCTGCCGCGGACGTCTGTGTCATGGCAGAGGATGCCGAGCTGTTCCTGAACGCTCCGTTCAACGCTGAGGACAAGGTTGCCAACGCCGGCTCTGCCGCGTTTGCCGCCAAGGCCGGTGTCGCCGCCGTTACCGCTGCGGACGCCGTTGCCGCCGCCAAGCAGGCTGCCTCCATCGTCGCCCTGCTGCCCGCCAACAATTTGGCCGGTCCTGCGCTGTTCGACTTTGCCGCTCCCTCCAAAGCTCTTGACCTCGTCAAATACTCTGCGGCTGACGCGATCGCCGCTCTGGCCGATGAGGGCAGCACTGTGGAGCTGTACGCAGGCTACGGCAAGAACATCGTCACCGCGCTGGCTACCATCAACGGCAGCGCCGTTGGTATCCTGGCCACCGAGAAGGCCGCCCTGTGCCACAAGTGCACTGCCAAGGCTGCCCGCTTCGTTCGCCTGTGCGACGCCTACAGCATCCCCGTTGTGACCGTCGTCAACACCGAGGGCTTCGGCAAGAGCGAGGGCGACGATCAGGCTGGCGGCATCCGTCAGGCTGCCCGTATGGCCGGTGTCTACGCCGAGGCTACCACCGTCAAGGTCGCCGTACTGGCCGGTGAGGCCGTCGGCCCTGCCTACACGGTCTTTGCCGCCTGCGCTGACTGGCGTGTTGCCGTGCAGGGCTGCACCGTAGCCCCGCTGGCTCCCGAGGCCGCTGTCACCGTTCTGTACAAGGACGAGATCTTCGCTTCCGATAACATCGTCAACGCCACCAAGGCCAAGGCTGCCGCCTACGCCAAGGAGGTCTGCAGCGCCAATGCCGCTGTGGCTAACGGTGCTGCTGACGCCATTGCCGATGCTGCCACCGCCCGCGGCGCTGTCGCTCAGGCTCTGGATATGCTGGCCAGCAAGCGCACTGTGCGCCTGGCTAAGAAGCACGGCAATATCACGCTGTAATCATCAACCTTGAAATAGGGAGGACTTTTCCATGAAAAACCTGATCGTTACCGTTAACGGCGTTGCTTATAATG
>ULSX01037620.1_pt1 | contig 11776 bp, 10 predicted proteins | sample 1957031 | NCBI WGS metagenome assembly ULSX01 (sample SAMEA4835718, study PRJEB28245) | human gut metagenome | biome: gut microbiome; material: fecal sample | place: Denmark | collected 2008 | reverse complement strand
CGTTGCCGCCCCTGTCATGCCGCAAGTGATGGCAATGAAGCTGACAAGTCCGTTTGAAAAGGCTCCCGTCAGCTTATCGATCATCGGACGAATCGACAGCGTCACGGCTTCATTTCTTTCGCCGTTCTTCAACTGTCCGTATTCGATCGCGTCAGTCAGAGTTAAAACGGTTACAAGTTGTGCAAAAGTAAAATTATACAAAGCAAGACCAATGACAAGAAGAGTCATGTTTGATCCAAAGAAGATAAAAATCAGATATGAAACGATCATGCAAGCCTGACCAAGGCAAAACAGAACCTTGCGCGGAATGAACTTGTTCAAAATCGGGTAAAGCGGCGATGTGCAAAAGCCGACGATTGTTGCCACGACACCGACGATGGCATATTCTGCCGAACGATCGAGAATAAACTTGAAGTAGTAGAACAAAACGCCGTTCGTCACAACGTTGGCCAATGAGTACAGGAAGTACGCAAGACTTGCCCAGAGAATCTGGTCATTTTTTACAATGGCGGTAAAGACTCCTTTCAAGGTCGTCTTTTCTTTTTGAGAGGCACGTCTGATGACGTTATCTTTTTCCTGCGTGCCAAATGCAGTGATGGCCATGCAGATAACGGTCAAAGCTGCAATGATGACCGAAAATGCAACCCAGCCTTGCGGACCCTCAGTATGCTTGCCCGTTGCGGCAAACGTAAACCAGGTTACGATCGGAACGACGATAATCGTCAAACCGTTCCAGCCGATCGATCCGGTAAAGTTTCCCAAAGCCGTATAAACGCCGCGTTCATCGCTGTCTTCACTCAAAGCGGGAACCATGCCCCAATAGGATACGTCAGAAAATGAGTAGAACACGTCCAGAATCACGAACAAAATAACGAATAAAACGGCAAACAAGATCCAATTTTTCTCTGCCAGTCCGAAAATTCCCGTAAACAATACGACCAAAAGCACGGAACTGACGATCGTCCCTGACAGGATCCAAGGCTTGAATTTGCCCCATTTTGTTCGCGTGTTATCAACGATGTTTCCCAAAACGGGATCAATCATGATTTCAACGACCCTGATTACGACAATCAGAGTCGTGATCAAAACGATAAGCTTATTGGCAATGTTTTTTGGCAATCCAACAAACAAGCCACTAGTAACGAAAATGATGAAATAATTGCTGAGCGCTGCATAAAAAGCAGCATGCCCCATGTTGCCCATGGCAAAAGCGAATTTTGAGAAAAGACCGCCCTGCTTCTTAGGCTTTGAAGAAGTATTTTCCATTGTCTGTGCCTCCAAATCAATTTATGAAATCGTTTACGAAAATTATTGTAAAACATTTTTCTGTTTAAGTAAAGAATTTACTTAATAATTTTTCAATCAAATTTTTTGGATACTCCTCTCGGTTAAACAAAAACTCAATCAAACAGGCTTTTAAATCAATATATAGGGAGCAAAAACAATTAATAAAAATATTACCAAATATCTCTTGCACCATTCTCAGCAATCACTTATAATAACCATGTAAACGCAAACAATTAGTAAAAATTACTGGAAGGTGGCTATGTTATGCAAGACTTGGTATACACGACGGACTGGCTTTCGGATTCGACCGTTTTTAAAGTCAATACGATCGATCCTCACTCCGATCATCATTATTACAGAAATGAAGCTGAACTCAAACAACATGCTTCGTCCTTTGTTCAATCTTTGAACGGCAACTGGAAGGTTTCTTATGTGAAAGATTCTAATTTGCGTGCCAGGGACTTCTATAAGCAAGGTTTTAACGAAAGCGGTTTCGATTCCGTCAAAGTTCCTGGACACCTTGAGCTTCAAGGATTTGGAAAACCTCAATACGTCAATACTCAATATCCGTGGGACGGAAGCGAATTTCTTCGGCCCGATTCCATCCCACAAAATCATAATGCCGTTGCCTCTTATATCAGGCATTTTACCGTTAATGAAGGCTTGAAAAACAAGCGCACCTTCATTTCGTTCAAAGGTGCCTCAACGGCGATTTACGTTTGGCTCAACGGTCATTTCATCGGCTACAGTGAAGACTCCTTCACGCCCGACGAGTTTGAAATCACCGATTTCCTGCAGGACGGCGACAATAAGCTTGCGGTCGAATTATGGAAGTTTTCTTCTGCCAACTGGATCGAAGATCAGGATTTCTGGCGTCTTTCCGGCCTGTTCCGCGATGTTGAGCTCTTTGCGATTCCAAGCACCCACATCAAAGACATCAATGCCACGGCAACTTTGACCGACGATTATGCCAAAGGAAAATTAGAAATCAAATTGGATGCCGTCGGTGACGATTTGTCGAAAAAAACGGCCAGGCTCACCGTTTACGATTTAGACGAAAAGCCACTTTTGACGCAAGAAATTGCACTTGGTGATTCCTGCTCTGCATTTTCCGCAGAAAATCTCGACGTCAAATTCTGGAGTGCTGAACATCCGAACCTTTACTCTGCCAAAATCCAGGTCTTCGATGGCAACGATCTGCTTGAAGTCATCCCGCTTGACCTCGGTTTCCGCAAATTTGAGCTCAAAAACGGACTGATGCTTTTAAATGGCAAACGCATCATCTTCAAAGGCGTCAACCGCCACGAATTCGACTGCAGAAACGGTCGGAGCGTGACCGAAGAAGACATGCTCTGGGACATCATGTTTCTGAAACAACATAACATCAATGCCGTTCGCACGTCGCATTACCCGAATCAGAGCCGCTGGTATGAGCTTTGCGACCAATACGGCATCTATCTGATCGACGAAACGAATCTCGAAAGCCACGGCAGCTGGCAAAAGCTCGGTGAATGCGAACCTTCGTGGAATATCCCCGAAAATAAGGAAGAATGGCTCGACAACTGCCTGTTCCGTGCCGACAATATGTTCCAACGCGATAAAAACCATGCTTCAATTCTTATCTGGTCATGCGGGAACGAATCTTATGCCGGAACAGACATCGAAGCAATGGCTGATTTCTTCAGAAAACATGACCAGAACAGAATCGTTCACTATGAAGGCGTAACTTGGAACAGAGAGTTCGACCGGATCACGGATATTGAAAGCAGGATGTACGCTAAGCCTGACGACATTGAAACATACCTTAAGAGCAATCCTGAAAAGCCGTACATTTCATGCGAATACATGCATGCGATGGGAAACTCCATCGGCGGAATGCAGCTTTACACCGCGCTTGAAAAGTATCCGCAATATCAGGGCGGCTTCATTTGGGATTATATCGATCAAGGCATTTTGACCTCAACTGAGGATGGTGAAGAATATCTCGCATACGGCGGCGATTTCGACGACCGACCGACCGATTACGAATTTTGCGGCGACGGTATCGTTTTGGCAGATCGAACGGTTTCTCCAAAAGCAAGCACCGTCAAAGATCTTTATTCAAACATCAAGCTCAGACTTGAGAACGGAAAATTGACGCTCAGAAATGACAACTTGTTTGCTGAAACCGACGAATACTCATTCATTCTCAAAATTCTCGCTGATGGCAGAAAAGTTTGGGAAAGCAAACCGCTTGAGTTTGCGGTCACTCCGGGAGAAGAAAAAACGTTTGAGCCTGACTGGGGCAAAGTTTCAGAAGAAGGCGAACTCGTTTATGAAGTTTCCTGCCTGACCAAAAAAGATCTGCCTTGGGCAAAAGCCGGGTTTGAAATCTGTAAGGCTCAGGAAGTCGTCAAATCAGCCGATTTGTCCCTTAAAACTTCGCAAAAGAAACTGACTGCAGTTGAGGGCGACTTCAACATCGGCGTCGTCGGTGACGATTTCTCCATTCTTTTGTCAAAAGACAAAGCTAGTCTCGTTTCATATCAAAAAAACGGCAAGGAACTCATCAAACGTGCACCGCAGCTCAACTTTTGGCGTGCTTTGACGGATAACGACCGCGGTGCAGGCTCTGATTTCAGGTTCTCTCAATGGGAAGTTGCCGGCAAGTATGCCAAAAAACAAGATATTGACGTCAAACGTGAAGAAAACAGCATCACCGTTACGTATACGTTCCGCCTGGCACTTTCGTCAGATGTCAAATGCAGCGTTTCGTACACGATTGATGCCAACGGAAAAATCATCGTTTGTGCTAAGTATCCGGGCACAAACGGGCTTGCTCCTCTTCCGGAGTTCGGGTTGGAATTTGCTTTGCCAAAAGCCATGAATCAATTTGCATGGTATGGTCTCGGTCCTGACGAAAGCTATCTCGATCGAACTGCCGGTGCCTGTCTTGGACTTTTTGAAAGCAACGCAGAAAAAAACAAGGCTCCTTATCTGATGCCGCAAGAAACCGGCAATCACATGGGGACAAGGAACCTCAGGATTTACTCTGAACAAGGTTCCGGCATTTTGCTGAAAGCAATCGACAAACCATTCGAATTCAGCGTCCTTCCGGTAAACACCATGGAACTTGATGCTGCCAAGCATCACTACGAACTTCCGCAAACTCATTTTACCTGGGTCAAAATCCTGGCAGCACAAATGGGCGTTGGCGGTGATGATTCCTGGGGCGCACCCGTCCATGACGAATTTTTGCTTCCGTCTGAAAATGAATATGAAGTCAAATTCAGCATTGAGGCATTGTAAATCAAATCTCTGCTTGAAAAGGCAAAAACTATTTCTTATCCTATATGGCTGGGTAAAAAGTCCTTTTTCCCGCTTTAATTAAACAAAATGCCGAACGAAGGCGGTCGATTTGCGACTGACTTCGTTCGGCATTTTTAAATACAGTGCTGCTCAACTGATTTTGACAAGATCTCACTCAAATTTACGGACAAAGCGCCCTTTTTTGATAATTTGTCCGTAAGCAAAACGCATTTTACGGACAAACCGGCATTTTCAAGTGATTTGTCCGTAAATTTTTGACCATTATACTGGGGATTTACGGACAGAAGCCTCTTTTCGGAGCATTTGTCCGTAAAACCGGGTCCGAAACGTCTGAATTTTTACGGACAACCGACCGTTTTTGCCCATTTTGTCCGTAATCGCCATTTTTGGAGCAAGTCATTTACGGACAAACGGTCCATTTTCATCGATGTGTCCGTAAACGGCAATGATTATTTTGCCAAATGCAGCACCTGTTAAATCAATCTCATTCAAATCAGAAGCTAGTTGACGGAACTTTCACGCAAGATCAGTTTTGTTCCCAGCATGATCATATACGGGATGCGGTCGGGGGAGTCGAGACGGTCGATCAAAAGGTCAACGGCTCTTCTGCCCATTTCGCTTGATTCGATTCGAATGCTGCTCAATGGCGGATTGGCATATTGTGCCGAAATCGTATCATTGAACGAAATGATGCTGACATCTTTTGGAACGTCAATTTCAGCTTCTTTAAATGCCTTCAGCGCTCCGATAGCCATTGCATCGTTTGAAATCAGGAGCGCATCCGGAAAATCGTTTCGGCTGACTGAATTCAAAGCCTGACGAATTGCAGCATATCCCGAATCAGGATCGTATGCGCCGATAAAGACTCTTTTGTCATCATACAGTCCGCGGTCTTTCATGCAGCGCTTGAAGTCCTCAAGTCTGAAGTCATGCGAGGTTCCGGAAACGTTCGGAAGCTCTCCGGCGAGCATTCCGATGCGTTTGCTGCCATGGGCGATGAAATGGCTGATGATGCTGTCGACGACTGATGAAAAATCGGAGTAGACGCATGAAAAGTTTTCCTTCAGCATGTTCGAATCAACGAAAACAACGGGAATCGAGAGCTTTTTCAGTTTGGAAATTTCATCTTTGGCATATTGATCTCCGCCAAGGACAAGGACGCCGATGCAGTCTTCGATGCCGTTCCATTCGCTGTGGCCATAGTACAGGACCGCATTGATTTTTTGCTCGCTGAGCTTTTCTTCGATGCCGTCTCTGATCGAATAGTAATATGAATCGTTGATTTCCTGAATCTGGTTTCCGAAAAAGATAACGGCAACGTTTTTTCCTGAATAATGGCGGCTGTTTTTTTGTTTGTGTTTTGTATAATTGAGAGCCTCCGCAGCTGCAAAGACGCGTTTTCTTGTTTCGTCATTGACGGAAAGTGTCGGATCATAGTTGAGGATGCGCGAAACGGTTGCTTGCGAAACATTGGCCTTTTTTGCAATGTCTTTGATGGTTGCCATTTTTGTTTCCTTTCGATAAAAGTTTTACTATTTAATTTTAGCACATATTTTTTTGTAAAATGCAGTCCTTGAAAAAACTATGCATCAAATTGAAAGAGGCCGGAAAAAAGACTGCCTCAAATTAAAAACCGGATAATTTGCAATCAATTGCAAATCTGATCCGGATTTTTTGCGTGCATGACAATTCTCATACCATGATGTAAATGAGCAATGCTCCTTCGCGCCTCTGCATTTTCAAACAAAAAAAGGATCTTCTTTGCAGCATCTCGCCACAAAAAAGATTCTTTTTGTTTTTTTATTCTTTTCCTTTCAATTCGCATCCTGCCCCAGTACATATTTCACAACTTCTTCCGTGCTTTCCGCAATTTGCGTTGCACCGGCCTGCCTGAGTTCCTCACGCCTTCCAAAACCGTAGAGAACACCGATCGAATCAAGCCCGGAATCATTGGCTCCGCTGATATCATATTCACGATCGCCGATCATTATGACTTGTTGATGATCCTTGATTTCCAAATCTTTGAGCGCTTTTTTGATAATGTCTGATTTGCGCCCCAACTTTCCGTCAAGCGTTGCCCCGACGACGTGTTCAAAATACTTGTCCAACTCAAAATGCTCGAGAATTTGACGCGCAAACTTCTCTGGCTTGGACGTCGCCAAAACAAGTTCTACCCCTGCCCGTTTCAACTTTGCAAGCATTGATTCCGCACCGTCATAAACGCGGTTTTCGAACAATCCCTTAACCGCAAAATATTCCCGATACGTGTCAACCATGTCCTGGGCCTGATCTTTTGGAAGATTGAGATAACCTGCAAAGGAATCTGCCAAGGGCGGTCCGATAAATTTCAACAGTTCCGCTTCATCCGGAATCAGATATCCGTTTTTTTCAAGTGCATATTTAATGGAATTGATGATCCCTTCTGAAGAATCGGTCAGCGTGCCGTCAAGATCAAAAAATGCGTAGCGATACATGAAAAAGCCTCCTGAATTTATTTACTTATCCATTATACCCTAAAATTCAGGCCTTGCGATTCTTATAGACGCCGACCGTCAGGAACGGAATAACGACGATTGCGATTGCCAAATAGCCGCAGTAGCCATAGCCATATTTGGTGATGTTCGTCAAACCGACCAAAGAAATCGTCATTGACAGGATGATGATAAATGCAGAGATTGCCATACGTATCTTTTCGTTTCAACATTTTTTTCAAATCTTTTTGTAATTCAACTTCGAATCTTGCTGTTAAACTGCTTTGCTTCCCGTTTTATCTGAGGATGGAGCGCGACATTTTTGAAACCGTATGCCTTAATCCTCTGATTGCCTTGCTGAGTTCAAAAATATTTTCGACCGGAGCGACTCCGCTGTAACCCGCATCTCCGATATGCTGAATGTCGACGCCCGCAATCTTGTTTTGAAGCGCCATCCATCTGATCGTTTCAATTCCTGAACCTTCCTGACTCGTACCGATTGCGCTCATTGCCAGAACATCATGAAGATGACAAAGCTCAACCGCATCATGAGCCATTTCAAGCGTGATTCCCGGAACGGTTCCGATTGAAGGAATCAAAATCACGTCAGCCCCGGCTTCAATCAGTCTCTTTACGAAATCAAGATTGATTACAGGTTCTGAAACGCCTGCGCTATGCATTTTCCCGGCAAAAATCAATCCGTCAAAATTGCGCTTGGCTCTGCCGACGCTTTCGATGATTGCTTCATTCGTAACGCCAGTCCCTGGATTTCCCGTCAGACAAACAAAATTAAGTCCCGATTCATTGATTTTTTCAAGCGTCGTTTCAGTCGCGGTTCTTCCGACCTCAATCTCGCATCTTTCTTCCATCATGTCAGCCGAAGCATCGATTGGTTCCAAATTGACCCCAATAGGACGGCCGCACAATTTTCTCAACGTTTCAAAAGGATTTTCACCCTTGCTTTGATCCGGCAGTCCCGCAATTTCAGGGTTCAGTACGTCAATACCGTTCAACAGTATCAGATCGGCACCAAACGAGGCCGCAATCTCTGCATTTGTAATCTCGCCGACCCATGATTCTCGCGGAGCAAAATTTTCCGAAAGAACGACTCTGCCATCCGATGCCTTGATGCTTTGTTTAAGTTCTTTTGAGTTCATTTTCAATATTTCCGATACGTCGGCACTGATCAATCTTTTCATATGTTTCACACCTCTTTGCTTTCATCGTTTAAAAACTGCTTTTCACCGCAAGATAGAACATCATGCAGATCAAAATATCCATTGCAATCAAAATTATCTGCAAGATTGAAGCCCGGATGCTGCCCGTTGTCAAAAAGCCTTCAAAAAAGCAACCGGATTATCGCCGACTAAACGGCGCAAACGCAATCACTGAAGTCTGCTTTTAAGTCTTTGCAACCCAAGCACAAGCGCCAATCCCATCAAACAAAAAACAATGCTGAAACTTTCAAAACGCAGCGGATCAAGCGGAACGGAAAGGGTTGTCGGCCCCATGACGATCGCATAAAACGAACCAAGCATCATTCCGATGATAAAATGCAGCGTCTGTGAACGGTAACGTTTCAGGCAGGTTCTGATGACTTTGACAACCGTTGCCGCACCAAACAGGATTCCTGCGACAAAGCACAACAAGCTTGGCAGAGCTTGAAAATTCAGCGTAATGACGCTCTTGATCGCAGAAATAACGGGGATATATGCTCCAAAAATCAGCAGCATCGTCGAACCGGAAACTCCTGGCAAAAACATTGCGGAAACAGCCAAAGCACCGATCAAAAACAGCTTGACGGAAGCAAGCGCACTGAATCTTTCAAGATTCAGCACCGCAGAAGGAGCATTGCCGTTGACCACTCCGATCATGATTACCAGCAGCATGCCGGCCACAAGAAACAAAATCCCGCCTGGACCCTTACTGAAGTGATTTTTTTCTTCAATGACGATCAGCGGAATCGCACCGGCAATGAATCCGATGAACAACGAGCTCACCTTGTAGATGTGGTGCTCAAAAAGAGACGACAATATCAGCACCGCCAGCACCATGCCGATTGCCCAGCCGATTCCGAGCTTTGCCAAATACTTTGCGGCTGCCTTTTTTTGGACACGATTCCCTCGCATCAGATCATCAATCGCCCCGATGAAATTATCGTAAAATCCCATGATAAAAGCAACCGTCCCGCCGGAAACTCCCGGAACGCTATCGGCAAGAGCCATCAAAAACCCGTTCAGTCCTTGTCTGATCATTTAAATTCCTCCAGTTTATGATTGGTTTATTGTACCATAATAAGCTAAATTTTATCTAAACTGAAACTTAATTTTTTTATAACAAATCAGTCGGCATTTTAGAGGAAACTTCCACAGACCAAAAGCGCAAAATGCTTAACGCTTCGCCGACAAAGCCAATATTTCCGATTGACGGACGAGTCCCGAGGCTGATTCAGACAGCTTATTTTATCTCATGAGCATGTTGCTCACAAGTATTTTTTGTTGGCCTGAATATCAGGATCATATTCGGCAAAGCGGCAGCATGTATTTGGCAAAATCTCTGGATTTTACGGGCAAATCCCAAAAATCGACCATTTGCCCGTAACCGAGGGCCGCCTTTTACGGGCAGATTTCAAAAATCGCCCATTTGCCCGTAATCGAGGACTGACTTTTACGGACAGATTTTAAAAATCGACGTTAGACCCGTAATCCCGCCCTGGCACGCTGATTGAGCAAATGATGCGCAGCGCCGCATTTATCGTTTATCATTTCCATATGCAAAATTGAAAAAATGCCGGACAAAATCAGTCACAGCTCGACCTTATTTGTTCGACATTTCATTTAAAAAACTTCTTAAATCAGAATTCTTCCATCATTTTTTCCGCATCCTCTGCGGCCTTCACTTTATCGTTTGACTTGACGATCATTCCGTCCTCGTCAATCAGATAGGTCGTTCTCACGACCCCCATATACGTTTTTCCGAAACTTTTCTTTTCCTTCCACACGTCATACGCTTTGATCGTTTCAAGATTTTCATCCGACAATAACGTAAATTTCAAACCGTGCTTTTCTTCAAAACGTTTGTGTGATTCGACGGAATCCTTGCTGATGCCCAAAACAACGGCTCCTTTTTCTTCGAACTGCGGCAAATGTGCGGTATATCCGCAGGCCTGACTGGTGCATCCGGGCGTATTGTCTTTCGGGTAAAAATACAGAATTACCTTCTTGCCGCGATATTCATCGAGACTGTGCATCTTGCCGTTTTGATCCGGCAACGTAAACAATGGTGCTTTAATTCCTGTTTCCAACATTTCAAACCACTTCCCTTCGCCATGATCATAACTCATTTACGCTTCAAAAGCACACAATAAGCTTGTGAATTTTTGATTCAATAACCCGGCGAAGCACTGCATTTGACAAAAAAACAGATAATTTTTTCGGCAATTCGTTTTGCCGCAAACGGCAAAAAGCAGACATGCGCTTCATCGATTTGATCGCTGAATTCACGCAATTTTTCGTTGATCATGATAAGCGCTTGTGTTTCGACGATCGCCTGCATCCCATGATAAGCCTTCATTTTTCTTTCCGCATGATACGTTATTGCCGATCATACCTGGCAGACGTTTTTTTGAGCAGATCGATCATGTCTTCTTTGACCTCTTTTGGTCCGATTACTTCAACGTCGCCAAGACCGATGAGCCATCCCAGCAAGATGATTGAAGGAACGGCATAAAATTCGATCAGAAGTTCGTTGCTTTTGTCAGTCTTGTCAGGATTTGCGCAAACCTTGATGTTTTTTCCGAACTGATCGATGATCGGTCCGACCATTTCTTCGCTTGCCGCAACGGTAATCTTTCGTTCGTCTCCGGTAAACATGCCCATTCTTCTTGAAACGTAAGTATTGGGACAAATTTCGCGCACCTTGACCATGCCTTCGCGTGTTTGATCCTTCAACAGCTTGATATCAGTCATTTTGTCAACGCGGTAATGGCGTTCAACCAGTTTTCCGCATTTATTTTTGATCGCATAAAGGTAATAGCGATCATCCGCCCAGATCAGGCTCCACGGGTTGACGATTTCTGCTTTGTCGCTTTTAGGGACGAGCTCCAGATCTTTGTTCCACTTCATGTAGGTAAAACTGATCGGCACTTTTTTATCGCAGGCTTCCTGAATCTTGTCCACGTTGTCCAGGATTTTTTGGTTCTCGGTTTTATTGTTGACCATCCCCAAAACATTGCGGTCAAGATAGTCGCACTGGTTTTCGCTCAATAATTTTTTCAGCTTCTGCACCATTTCGTCCGCAATTTCTCTGCCGATAAAATTTGAAGCATTGATCGCATCAACAATCAATTTGAGTTCCTCTTTTTTCAGCAGTCGATTTCCAAGATAATATTTGGCATTTCTGCCCATGCTTCCTTCAACTTCGACGTGCCATTCTCTTAAAAGGCTCATATGTCTGAGAATCGTGTCTTCGCTGCAATTATATCCCATTTCGACCATTTCGTCCTGAATCTCGCGCATCGTCAACGGATGGTCCTCATCCGTGCATCTGTAAAGCACATCATAAAGCGCAAGAATATTGCCGGTTTTTCCAGCCATTGCAATTGCTCCTTTCAAAATCATGCTTTAATCCAAAATTAAAAGCCTAAGCTCATCTGATCGAGTTCAGGCTTGACGTTTTCAACAATATTTTTCTTTAACGAACTGCTCATA
>ULSX01040578.1_pt1 | contig 11783 bp, 7 predicted proteins | sample 1957031 | NCBI WGS metagenome assembly ULSX01 (sample SAMEA4835718, study PRJEB28245) | human gut metagenome | biome: gut microbiome; material: fecal sample | place: Denmark | collected 2008 | reverse complement strand
CTCCAGACATACTTCGACATGGCTGTAGATGAAGGCTGTACACACTGTATAATGGAAGTTTCTTCCCAGGCCATGAAGATGAACCGTATCTACGGAGAGCACTACAAGGTCGGAGTATTTACCAATATCGACTACGATCACATCAGCCCGACAGAGCACGCCTCCATGGAGGACTATCTCGGATGCAAGGTATCCTTCCTGAAGCAGTGCGACAACGTTGTGCTGTACAGTGACACAAGATATTTTGAGACTATATATAATGAAGTAAGAGACAAGCACGTTGTTGTATACGGAAGCAAGGAATCAATTGAAAAGCTCATGTCAAGGGATGACGATTTCTTTGAAAAGGATACTGACTTCGCCAGCATCCACAATGAAGATCTCACAGACCATAACAGCTACTTTGAGCTTATATACGGAGGAGAGAACAGAGCATACAACACCAACCTGATCGGTGATTACAATGTTGAAAATATTGTTGCCGCCATCATCTCCTCTCTTCTCATTGGCATTCCAAATGATCAGATCAGAAGCAGCATCAGAGATGTATATGTTCCGGGAAGACTACAGGTATATCACTGGAAGGATCGCACATTTATGATCGACTACGCACACAACTATATAAGCATGTACAGACTGTATGAGATGGTTAAAAAGACCATGAAGCCAAAGTCTATAACCGTTGTATTCGGCTGTGGCGGTGAGCGTTACAAGAAGCGCCGTGAGGATATGGGAAGACTTGCTGAGCAGTATGCCGACAAGGTTGTTCTCACCATGGAGGATCCGGGCTTTGAGTCCTGTGAGGAGATCTGCAAGGAGATCAAGCAGTACATCACAAAGCCTTGCTATATAATCGTTGACAGGGAGCAGGCTCTCACAAGAGCCCTCGACGAGGCTCAGCCTGGCGAGCTTGTCATCACGACTGGAAAGGGTATTGAGAGTACCCAGAGAATCAACGGAACCTTTGTGCAGTGTCACTCTGATGCGCAGGTTATTGAGCACTGGCTGACAGAGCATCCGGAGGAATGATAAACGAACGGTAATTGATCTGCTCCGTTTACAGGTATTGAAAAGGCTGGTCACTATATCTGTAATCCCATCACGTTCGACTGCTGTCGCTTCAGAATTTTCCATTTGCACTCGCTTACGACCGCGATAAGAGCGTTGCGGTCTTCAGCTCGGCAGGAAAATCCTGAAGCTCGGCAGTCTTCACTACCGATGGGATTACAGATATAGTGACCAGCCTTTAATATAGTTTGTAGACGGAGCAGACCAATTACCTGTGTTTTGACTGAACATTAGATATGCAATGGTAAACCACAGGTTTATTGCCTTTCTTGCGGCTCAGCTTATAATGAATAGTAGAAACGGGGCGAAAGCGCTGTTATGCAGGTGACAGGAGTTGCCTATCAGACTGACGTAAACTTAATAGTCGTAGCAGGCTGTAGAGTGATGATGCGTGTGATGTTCCGGGAAACAGTGCATGGCTGAGCTTCATAAGGGTTGTTTGTTTACCAAAACCCGGATAGGCAGAGATGCCGAAAGAAAACATTCAGGGAGTTCTACTAAGTAGAACTCCTTTTTTATCTGTTATCTTCCACCACTTTCTCCCTCATCTTCGGATCGAATTTTCCATTTCGGATCATTGCTATCTCCCGTTTGAACGGCTCGTAGCTTTTCTTGCTGTTTTCCGGGTCTTTGATGTATGGGGATTCCAGGATCTTTGGGACTTCCATGAAGTCCGGATGGTTCATGATGTACATGAGTGGCTCAAAGCCGATCTTGCCAAACCCAAAGTTCTCGTGTCTGTCTTTAGCCGCTCCCGGTTCGTTCTTGCTGTCGTTCATATGGAACACGGCTATCTGATCTTTGCCGATGAGTCTGTCGAACTTCTCCACGACTCCATCGAAATCATGTATGATGTCGTAGCCCGCATCGCTGGTGTGACAAGTGTCAAAGCACACACGAAGCTTGTCATTATGACTCACTCCATCATAGATTCGCGCAAGCTCCTCAAAGTTTCTTCCAATCTCACTGCCCTTTCCCGCCATGGTCTCCAGAGCTATGTGGCATGCGGTGTCCGCGGTCAGGACTTCATTCAGGCCCTTTACTATGCTTGCAATTCCCTTGTCCACGCCCTCTCCTACATGTGAGCCCGGATGAAGGACTATGGTCTGTGATCCCATCGCTGTCGCCCTGTCAATCTCCTTTGCGAGGAATTCCACTGCGATTTCATAAGTCGCAGGATTTACTGTATTTGCAAGATTGATTATATACGGCGCATGGACCACGAACTCCTCTATGCCGTTCTGAGCCATGAGTTCATGTGCCTCCTGTATCCTAAGCTCCGATATATCTTTGCGTCTCGTATTCTGTGGTGCGCCTGTGTAGAGCATAAATGTATTTGCGCCAAATGCCACAGCATCCTTCACTGAGCCTAGCATCATCTCCTTGCCCGACATACCCACATGACATCCTAATTTCAACATAATTTATCTCCATTCATTCTAAACTGGTTTCAGTTTACTCTATCCTCGCCGACTGCACAATACGCTGCCGCTACAATCAATAAATAGCTTTTTCTAATTTTACCATATATTATGTAGACTGTTCGCAAATCATTTGGTAAACTAAATACCAGAAACCAACTTATATTATACATTTGGGAGAAAACCGCTATGCAATTAAAAAATGTACTAATCGTCGTAAATGACATTGAACGATCAAAAAAATTTTACAAAGATATCTTCGGGCTTGAGGTTATCTTGGACAACGAGGGAAATGTGATCCTGACGGGAGGGCTGGTCCTTCAGGATGCAACTATTTGGGCTGAATTCATTGAAAATCTTGTAATTCCACATAACAATGCTTCGGAGTTATATTTTGAAGAAAATAATATCGAGGAGTTTGCACAAAAACTTGATGAGTCGCCATACGACATTGAATATGTCAATCGTCTCATGACTCATTCATGGGGACAAAAAGTCATCAGATTCTATGATCCTGACGGCAATCTTATCGAGGTTGGAACGCCATAATTTTTCCTATATCCATTCCCTCTATTTCATGTTACAATTAATGACATATTACCCAATTGGAGGACAAATTTTTATGAGTAACACAGGAAGAACCTGTAAGGTTCACTACACAGGAACATTCAACGACGGAACAAAGTTCGATTCTTCATATGACAGGGGCGAGCCTATCGAGTTCGTTTGCGGTGCAGGACAGATGATTCCGGGATTTGATCAGGCAGTTGAGGGCATGAACGTTGGCGATATCATCGATGTACATCTTCGTCCTGAGGACGCATACGGAATGCCTGACCCGGAGGCCATCATCAAGGCTCCTCTTGCAGATATGCCTGGCGCTGAGAATCTTGAGGTCGGTAATCAGGTATACCTTGCCAATTCCATGGGACAGCAGTTCCTTGTAAAGGTCATTGAAAAAGATGACGAATCCATCACATTTGATGCAAACCATGAGATGGCCGGCAAAGAGCTCAACTTCAAGATAGAGCTTGTATCAGTGGACTAATAGTAACGATACTTATGTTAGAAGGAACCTTTTCACACTTGACGTCAGTTCCGACGGTCTGTCCCACCCAATTGGACGGACAGTGTGATCCGATTATATAAGGAGGCGGGAATCGTGAACATTTACATAGACGAATCAGGTTCTATCAATAAATATGCCACAAACGATCAGTATTTCGTGGTGTCTATGATCCATGTCCTCGATCCCGTCGCCCTTGAGCGTGCTTACAAGAGATTTATTTCTTCCAACTATGAGATGCTTCTTGATCTGGACAGTGATAAGGTCGATGACATGACCGGCAAGATCACCAAGCACGGCGGGAGAATGTTCCGGGACGGCAAATTCCGTGAACTAAAAGGTGCACAGTTTGACAGAGACATGAAGCACATATTTGTGGATTACTTCTCCAGAAAGCATCACTTTGACGTGTACTATATCATGATGAAGAATGAAAATCTGCCGAACCGCTTCTTCGACAACATCTCCAGGACATTCAACTTCTCCATCAAATCTGCCCTGCTCTACTTCATACAGAATGGATATCTTCCTGACGAGGACTGCTTTCTGCAGCTTGACGAGAGGAATGAGCGGGTGGAGAACAAATCATTCCTTGAAAATTACCTGAACACTGAGCTTTCACTGTCAGGTCAGGTCGCAGGTAATTTCTCAGTGAGCTACTTTGACTCGGCCTGCAACAAATTTGTGCAGATAGCGGATGTATTTTCTAATCTGTTCTATTCTCACTTGCAGACCGGACACTATACTGATGAGCTGGAGCTTATGAAAAAGCTGGGTATACTTAAGGGTGTTTACGAGCTGACATAATCAAAAAGGGATTGAACCTTGCGACCCATATCGCGGTTTCAATCCCTTTTTTGAAATATTTAAAATACCAATTGCCTCCGAGCGATGCTCACACAGAACACTTACATAGATAAACGCACTATCGAAGGACTTACTGTTGGTACTTATATATTATCACATTTTGTCTCATAAAACAATGAGTCTGCGTTAAATTCATAAATTTTTTTGAGACATTTCCAAAACGCAATTACTCTTTTGTCTGCTCTCTTCTGCTCCGTCCATGTCCAAACGCCAGATAGCCTATGAAAAGAACAAACAATGCTGCAACTCCCATCCAGATACACAGCAGTTTTGGTCCCTTCGGGGCAAATGTATCATAGTATCCCTTGAAATAGATTACCACAATTATAAGCGGCAGCACGTATGACATGTATTTTCTGAGGTACTGCGGAAACGGCTTACCGATACCGTTGTCTGCCTCAGCGACAAAGTTTTCAAATCCCCATCCATTCTTTCTTGTACAGAACAGGACAAAAAGTAATGATCCGAGTGGGAGGATATTTCCCGATACGAGAAAATCTTCCAGATCCATGATATTTGTACCCGCTCCCATCGGAGTGATTCCTGAGAGCACATTGAATCCAAGCACAGCCGGCAGGGAGAGCACTGATATCCCGATCAGATTTATAATAAGTGACTTCTTTCTCTTCCATCCAAACATATCTATACTTATCGATATGATATTCTCAAACACCGCGATAACCGTGGAAAGCGCCGCAAATGACATGAATATGAAGAACAGAATTCCCCACACTCTTCCTCCCGGCATGTGGTTGAACACATTCGGCAGGGTCATAAACAGAAGGGATGGTCCCTTGTCCGGGCTGATCCCGTACGCAAAGCATGCTGGCAATATGATGACTCCGGCCATGAGTGCCACAAATGTATCAAGGTACATAACACTCTTCGCCTCGCCAGACAATTTTCTCTCCTTGCCTATATAACTTCCAAATATCTCCATGGATCCCATACCTACACTGAGTGTAAAGAATGCCTGGGTCATGGCGTCAAATAATACATTGCCCCAGCCTCTGGCATTTGCACGCTCGATACTTGGAACAAGATAGAACTTAAGTCCTTCTTCGTTGCCCGAGAGCATGAGCGAATTCACTGCCATGACTATCATCAGAACTATAAGTGCAAACATCATGATCTTTGTCACCCTCTCCACTCCGTTCTGAAGTCCCAGTGAACATATACCTATGCAGCACACGATGACCGCAAGTGTGATTGCGACCATAAGTCCCGGTGATGCAAGCATCCCTGTAAATTTGTCTTCTATTGCTTCTACTGACCCACCATGAAGCTGTCCTGATCCCATGACGTACACATAGTATACCATCCAGCCCGCTACCATAGTATAAAACATCATCAGCAGATAGTTGCCGGCATAGGCATACCAGCTGAATTTATGCCAGTTGCCGCCCTTCGGCGCAAGCTCCTTAAGCGCTGAACCAACGCTCTTGCCACTCCCTCTGCCTATCGCAAACTCACAGGTAAGGATAGGATATCCCAGAAGCAGCAGACACATCAGATATATCACGATAAATATCGCTCCGCCATTCTGCCCGCATATATACGGGAACTTCCATACATTTCCAAGGCCAATAGCACATCCCGCCGACACGAGGATGAACCCAAGTCTGGAGGCGAACTTTTCTCTGTCGCCGTTGTTACTTTCTTTACTCATACAATCTTCTTTTGCAGATGTCTGTAAAAATGGCACCTGCCTCCTTCTATTATATATTATCAGGATTATCAGGCTGGCACTATGTGTCGATTTTCAAAACCTGATACGCCCTTTGTCTGTGTCAAACATCTACTTCAAGCCATTACATTATGTATTTTCCATCTCTGCTGACACATACCCTGTGATTGTAACATACATTACAGCATTTGTGTGTTTAAACTTTTACAGATTAAAGCAAATTTTATCCCATATTTGAACCAGATAAAATACAGGTATTTTTATGTTTGCTGCGCGTTTTCAACAAGTATATTTTCCTTCAAAATAAATCTATTAATTTACATATAAAGGATTACATTTTTCCATATTATATTTTATTATAATGAGTAGAATGTTCTTAATACTATTAAGACCGTTCTCCGTATTTTGAGGCAGATTTCTGTGTGGGTTTGCAGTACCTTATACCTTAAACCACCAGCGCATAGCTGCAAGTGCGCTGCTCATATTATGGAGGAACGAATAGTAACGCATGCGCCGCGCGAAGTGCATTTATATGCGCATGCTGCATTTTTATAAGGAGGACATTTATTATGGCTACATGGCTTAAAGATGCAATTTTTTATGAAATATACCCACAGAGTTTCTACGATACCAACGGCGACGGTATCGGTGATTTTAACGGAATCACTGCAAAGCTTGACTATATCAAGTCTCTTGGATGCAACGCTATCTGGATGAATCCTTGCTTTGATTCACCATTTTCCGATGCAGGCTACGATGTAAGGGATTACAAGAAGGTTGCCGAGAGATACGGAACAATGGAGGACATAGAGAACCTCTTCGCTGAGGCTCACAAGAGGGACATGCACATTCTCCTCGACCTGGTTCCAGGCCACACATCTGAGGAACATACATGGTTTACCGAGAGCAAAAAAGCTGAGCCAAATGAATACTCAGATAGATATATGTGGACTGACGGATGGCTCTGTGGCGGTGCAGGTCTCAACTACATCGCAGGAGAATCACCAAGAAACGGTGCCTACATCGTCAACTTCTTCAAGTGCCAGCCGGCTCTCAACTATGGAGTGCTTAATCCAACAGAAAAGTGGCACAAGAGCATGTACGATCCTGCATGTATCGCAACAAGAGAGGCTATGAAGGATGTATGCCGCTTCTGGCTCGACAAGGGCTGTGACGGCTTCCGTGTAGATATGGCAGATTCACTTGTAAAGCATGATGATGCGAACAAGAGCGGAACAGTTGCCGTATGGCAGGACATTCTCGGCGATATACACGCTGAGTACCCTGAGTCAGCATTTGTATCTGAGTGGGGAAAGGCTGAACAGTCAATCAAGGCCGGCTTCGACATGGACTTCTATCTCGACTGGATGGGCAACGGATATAACTCTCTGGTAAGAGATTACGAAGCTCACCTGAATGCATTTGCATCTCTTCCAGAGTCACTTGACGACAGCACGGAGAACAACAGCTTCTTCAAGGCTGACAGCAAAGGAACCTGCGACCACTTCATTGATGAATACATGGGAAGATACGAGCAGATAAAGGACAAGGGTGCTATAGCCCTCATCACAGGAAATCACGACACTACACGTATCAGCTACGGACTCTCTGAGGATGAGTTAAAGCTTGCCTACGCATTCTTCCTGACAATGCCCGGCAATCCATTCATCTACTACGGCGATGAGATCGCCATGAGCTTCAGAAGCATGGCAAGCAAGGAGGGGGGATTCACCAGAACCGGCTCAAGAACTCCTATGCAGTGGACAAGCGGTGACAACATGGGATTTTCTTCAGCACCTGCCGACAAGCTCTATCTGCCGGTTGATCCTGCAGAAAATGCCGCAAATGTTGAGGCTTCCGAGGCAGATCAGAACTCACTGCTCAATACAGTGAAGGCCCTCACTTCTCTCAGACATTCACAGGCCGATCTGCTGGACAAGAGCAACCTTGAGATCATCAACAGAAAGCCACTTGTATATAAGAGAGGGAATCTACTCCTTGCAGTGAACCCTAAGAATACAGACACCCAGTCAAGGAAGCTTGCTGAGCTGACTGGTGACGCAAAGGTTATCTATTCTATAGCAATAAACGGCACACAGCCAGGTATCGCTGACGGAGTTATCACTCTTCCGGCACAGAGCTTTGTTGTGATAAGCTGCTAATTTGGAGCAATATATAACAACTCAATAACCATATAAAAAGGTCATCACATAATATGGCAATCATACACAACGGAGATTTCATTTTCCATGTGGGTTGCTCATATTATGCGATGGCCTCTTTTTATCTTCTTCCCTGTGGTCATCTCCCCAAACTTGTGGTAATATTTAATGGATTATATGCTCATATGCCACGACAGAATAAATGCACATGACATACCGGATTATAAAGGAGAACAATATTATGAACATGCAGGAAGCTACAAGCATCATGAAGGCTGACAGCTACAAAATGGCTGCACTTTCAGAAGATACAAGAAACAATATACTAGTACATGTAAAGGACGCACTCATCGCACATAAGGATGAGATATTTGCGGCAAATGCAAAGGACATGGCTGCTGCCGAGGAGAACGGGATCGCAGCATCAGTCAAGAAGAGACTGAAGTTCGACGAGCACAAGCTCGCTGACGTGACAAATGGAATCGATGAGCTCATAAAGCTCCCTGATCCGGTTGGACAGATCCAGCTCAAGAGAGAGCTTGACGAGGGGCTGATCCTTCAGAGAGTCTCCTGCCCGATCGGTGTCATCGGAATCATATTCGAGGCAAGACCGGATGCGCTGGTCCAGATATCATCATTGTGCATCAAGAGCGGCAACTGCGCAGTACTCAAGGGTGGCAAGGAAACTGCCAACACCAACAAGGCTCTCTTCGATGTGATCTACAGCACAGCCGTTGCAAACGGAGCACCAGAAGGCTGCATGCTCCAGGCAAGCCAGCACAACGAGATCGATGAGCTTCTGTCATGCAACAAATCCGTTGACCTGCTCATACCTAGAGGCTCAAATGCATTTGTGCAGTATATAATGAACAACACCAAGATCCCTGTCATGGGACATGCAGACGGAATCTGCCACACATACATAGACAAGGATGCGGATATTGAAAAGGCAATCCCTATCATCATAGACGCCAAGACACAGTACACCGCCGCCTGCAATGCAACGGAAACACTTCTCGTCCACAGAGATGTGGCAAAAGAAATGCTTCCGGTCATGGCAAAAGCACTTAAGAAACACGGTGTAAAGCTCCGCGGAACCGCCGAGGCAGCGGAGATCATCAATCAGGCTGAACGCAATATGAGCAGCCCGAACGGTATTGAGATCATAGGAGACGATGATTTCAATACCGAGTATCTTGACCTGGTGCTCTCAGTCAAGATCGTGAACGATGTGCAGGAGGCGATCTCACACATCAACCACTTTGGTTCACATCACACTGACTGTATCGTGACTGAGAATAACGAGACCGCCGCCCTCTTCATGCAGCTTGTCGATTCGGCCGGAGTATACCAGAACTGCTCCACAAGATTTGCCGATGGATTCAGATACGGATTTGGCGCAGAGGTCGGAATCAGCACAAGCAAGATCCATGCAAGAGGCCCTGTAGGACTTGAGGGACTTGTAACCTACAAATACAAGCTTTACGGACATGGACAGATAGTTGATGACTACGCAACCGGAAAGAAGCAGTTCCATTTCAAAGACCTGTAGAATAATAAACGATCATCAGCGGGGACTCTCTCATGTACATCAGTCCTCGCTGATGCATTTACTATATAAATAGGAATTACATAAAAATGAAAACAATACTGAAAATATTCAAAAACGACCTGATCGGTATCAAAAAAAGTATACTCACAATAGTTCTCGCCGTTGGACTGTGCATACTGCCTGCGCTGTATGCATGGTTCAACATATTTGCAAACTGGGATCCATATGCCAATACCGGCAATATCAATATCGCCGTCGTCAACCTGGACAAGGGCTACACAGATGCGGACGGCAACGAGATGAACATGGGCCAGTCAGTGGTCGATAAGCTGAAAAGCCAGACCAGTATCGGCTGGGTATTTCCGGAATCTGAAAAGTCCGCCATCGGCGGTGTGAAATCAGGCACCTACTATGCCGCCGTCGTCATTGATGAGGATTTCTCCTACAACATGTTCAATGCCCTGACGGACAACTTCGTAAATCCAAGCTTCACCTACTATGAAAATGAGAAGAAAAATGCCGTGGCACCTAAGATAACCGACACTGCAGTCTCAACGCTCAAGACAAGCATCAACGAGACCTACGTCAAGGCGATATCACAGAAGCTTATCACTGCCATTGACGACTCCGACACAGATCTGTCGAAGGATCTCAAGGGAACGGATTTCATCACAGCACTCAAGACCGTCGATGACAATCTCGCCGGATACCAGAAAACCATAGATTCCATAATCAGGGCAAATAACAAACTCAAGACCAGCACAAAGCTCAAGGACGCAACTGACAAGAGCAGCAAGCTTCTGTCCGATGCGGGTTCCGCCATTGATTCAAGCATGTCTGATATAGACTCAGTGGGCTCAACCTACTACACTGTCAGGAATTCTCTTCAGGATCAGATTGACAGCATCGCGCAGGACATACAGAATCTGAAAAGCTCTGCAAAACTTATCCATATGAAGGATGATGCAGAGAACATATCTGCCGATCTTGAGAATATCAAGGCAGATGCAGACAAACTTCAGCAAAAGATCGATGCAGTCGACGAATATATCAAATCTCTTGACATAAGCAACACGAATGAGGTTTCAGATGCACTCAACAAGCTTGACAAGCTGAAAACAGAGGTTAAGAAGATTTCCTCTCTCACCGCCGACACCATCGATAGTCTGGATATATCTGCGATCACAAATGCAGAAAATGCCGTATCAGATAAGCTCGACCAGATTATCGACTCTGTCTCAGACATAGATGACACATTTACCAGCCAGGTCATTCCTGACATGGACAACATTATCCTGAACATCAAAAATGCACTGAAAAACGCTCAGGATCTGTTAAATACCCTGAATTCTACCATCAGCAGTGCAAGCTCTGTATTTGACAATTATAAGGTGACTATTGCATCAATGAACACCAGTCTCACAGACCTCTCCGATCTCATAAGTGGTATACGTGACAAGATCCAGACCTCCACAGACGAGATCAACAAGGCCGCCGACAGCGAGGTGACCGACATGATCATAGCCTTCCTCAACGGAGACTCAGAGGCGCTGGCGTCATTCCTGTCAAAGCCTGTTGCTGTCGAGGAACATTACTACTACAGCATTGCCAACTACGGCTCGTCCATGGCACCATTTTACTCAGTGCTTGCCATCTGGGTCGGAATGACAATTCTCGTCTCCCTCATGAAGGTGCATGTGAAGGATGCGGACTATCTGAAGGATGCCAGACCACACCAGTTGTTCTTTGGAAGATACCTTATTTTCTTCCTGCTGTCTCAGCTTCAGGTTCTGGTCATAGTGCTTGGAGATCTGTTCCTGCTGAAGATACAGTGTCTGCACCCATTTGCATTCTGGGCAACTGCGGCACTCGCAGGGCTGACATTTTCAATATTGATATATTCACTCACCATATCATTTGGCGACATAGGCAAGGCCCTCGCTGTTGTGATCATGGTGCT
>ULSX01046347.1_pt1 | contig 11839 bp, 8 predicted proteins | sample 1957031 | NCBI WGS metagenome assembly ULSX01 (sample SAMEA4835718, study PRJEB28245) | human gut metagenome | biome: gut microbiome; material: fecal sample | place: Denmark | collected 2008 | reverse complement strand
TTTCTGAAGTTCGATTCCATAAAAACTTTTTGAAAATCCATAAACTCTTCCTTTGTGACTTCAAACGTTTCAATTTTGCCATCATGCAAGTCGCTCAAAAGCTTTTCATAATCTCTGGCCATGAAGATCCTCCGTTCATGTTGATTTCAACATATTATAACATATTCGAATCATTTTGCTTGCGATTTAAAATTACCATAGTATAATTGAAAATATAAAAAGGTCAAAGTTGGTCAAAACACTTTGTATTATTATGAAAGGTCGTGAAACATTTGCTATGTCAAAACTGTCGTAAGAATCCAGCAACAATTCATTTAACAACAAGCATCAACGGTCATCAAACAGCAATTGACCTTTGTTCTGAATGTTATGGCGAATTTCGCGAACGCTCGACCAGATCGCAAAACCAGCCATTGCAAGATCCGTTTGGTTTCAACTCGCTTGACGATCTCTTTAAAGCAATGTCGCAAAGAAGTCAGCCAAGTCAAAATCAACGGCAGTCTGCGCCTCAAAACGTACCCGGAGGAAACGGCAACTCCATTCTCGGCAGATTCGGTTTGGATTTGACTGAAGAAGCCAGAAACGGACGCATCGATCCCGTCATCGGCCGCGACAAGGAAATATCCCGCGTCATTGAAATTTTAAATCGCCGTACCAAAAACAATCCCGTTCTGATTGGCGAAGCAGGCGTCGGCAAAACAGCGGTTGTCGAAGGGTTGGCTCAAAAAATCGTTGATGGCGACGTACCTCAAAAATTGCTCGACAAGCGCGTTATTCGCCTTGACGTTGTTTCGCTTGTTCAGGGAACGGGATATCGCGGTCAATTTGAAGAACGAATGCAGCAGTTGATGAGCGAACTCAAACGTGATCAAAATACGATTCTTTTTATCGATGAGATTCACGAAATCGTCGGTGCAGGCGACAATGAAGGTCGCATGGATGCGGGAAACGTTTTAAAGCCTGCGCTTGCTCGCGGTGAACTTCAACTCGTCGGCGCAACGACGCTGAACGAATACCGCACAATCGAAAAAGACGCTGCTTTGGCCAGACGACTTCAGCCAGTGCGCGTTGACGAACCATCAACTGCTGAGGCCATCGAAATTCTCAAGGGAATCAAACCTAAATACGAGGCTTATCACCATGTAAAATATACTGAAGAAGCGATTAACGCTGCCGTTTTGTTGTCATCGCGATATATTCAGGATCGTTTCTTGCCCGATAAGGCCATCGATTTATTGGATGAGGCTGGCTCAAAAAAGAATTTGACGATTCATGCAGCTGATCCAAAAGTTCTTGATGAAAAGATTTCACACGCCGAAGCCAACAAACAGGCGGCTCTTAAAGAGGAAGACTATGAAAAAGCCGCCTATTACAGAGATCAGGTCAACAAATTCACGGAAATGAAACAAAATTCCGTTTCTGACGAAAATGCTCCGGTCGTCTCCGATAAGGACATGGAAGCAATCGTTGAGGAAATGACTCAAATTCCTGTCGGCGAATTGAAAGAAAAAGAGCAAAATCAATTGCGCAACCTTGCCGATTCCTTGAAAAAACACGTTATCGGTCAAGATGAGGCGGTAACCAAAACGGCCCGTGCCATCAGAAGAAATCGCGTCGGTTTCAATAAGTCGAATCGCCCAATCGGAAGTTTCTTATTTGTCGGACCAACAGGCGTCGGCAAGACCGAAACAGCCAAACAGCTGGCGGAGGAGCTTTTCGGATCCAAAGATTCCATGATTCGTTTCGACATGAGCGAATACATGGAAAAATTCTCGGTTTCAAAACTTATCGGATCTCCTCCAGGGTACGTCGGGTATGAGGAAGCCGGTCAATTGACCGAACAGGTACGCCGTCATCCGTATAGCTTGATTCTGTTGGATGAAATCGAAAAAGCTCATCCCGACGTCATGCATATGTTCCTGCAAATCCTTGATGATGGACGTCTGACTGATTCCAAGGGTCAAACAGTCAGCTTCAAAGATACGATCATCATTATGACAAGCAATGCCGGAAGCGGAGATTCCGTTATCAATGTTGGTTTTGGCGCCGAAGCAAATGGTACGACCAACTCAATTTTGGACAAACTGAGTCGCTATTTCAAACCCGAATTCTTAAATCGTTTCGATGATATCATCGAATTCAATGCCCTTTCCAAGGATGATCTTGGAAAAATCGTTGACTTGATGCTTCAAGACGTAAATAAGATGTTGCAAGAAAAGCAAATGTCATTATCCGTAACGCGTCCAGTATGCGACAAGCTCGTTGAGCTGGGTTATGATAAAAAGATGGGTGCAAGACCATTGCGCAGAACGATTCAAGAGCAGATTGAGGACAAGGTTACTGACTTTTGCCTTGAGCATCCGTCCGTTAAAAACTTTGCGGCCAAAATAGAAAACAATCAGATTGTCATAGCAGAAAGTACGGCTAAATCATAACATCCGACAAATTTATGTTCTTAAAAAGAGTCTCAGTATTTTTTAATTATTGAGGCCTTTTTTATTTAGTATTTCACAAAAATAACGTATAATAGAGATATATGAGAGGACTGTATAATAATTTAGGAGGAATTTGCCATGCAATTAATTGACGTAACCAACAGTTATGCGCGAAAAATCCGTCGCGAATTGATGAATACGCCCGTTCACTTTATTAAAGTCTTTACCTTAGGCAATTCAAAAGTTGTTTTTAAAAAGAAAAACGATGACGCTGAAATCATCATTTCAAATAAGCTTCGACCGATTACAGAAAAGGAAATCGAATTCGTTAAAGAGCATCTTTTGGGTGAAAAAGCTAAGCAAGCGTTGATCACGGCACGGAAAAACATCACTGAAATCAGCTTGAAGAGACACAAATAAATTTGTCATCAGACGGGGAAACCCGTCTTTTTTGTGGAATTGTTTCAAGTTGCTTGATATAATTGAACTATGCTTAATGGTTGAAAGGTGGGAGTTTGATGTCTTTAGGAACATACTTTAAAAGAATTTTCAATCGAAACGTTCGCAGATCACGTTTTGCAAAAAAGCATGCCGCACCGAATGTTTCCATGATTAATCAAGTTCTTCCAAAAGAAAATTCCGGATTCGTTTCAGTTCCCGAACCAGAAACAGGCTTCCCTGAAACTTCATCTGAACCGGATTCGACCATTATCATCATTTACCAGGACGAAAATCACAATGCGCTTCGATCTCCGGAAATAATCTCTGGAAATCGCGGTGATAAGCTTAACGTAACGTTTAAAGAATTTGAAAATTTTGACTTGATTAAAATTACAGGATTCACCTCAGTTTTTTCAATGGAGTATGGTGCAATTACTTTAACCTATCGTAAAAAAAACGCAGGACTCGTTTGGATTTTTTGTCAGGACATGGATGACAGACACTTTCTTCAAAAGCCTGTTTTTATCCGCGGTGGTTTAAATGATGAATATTCACTGAGTTCACCGGCCGTTTTGGGATATTCGGTCAAGCATGCAAGTGGTCCTGTCACTGGTTTTTTTAAAGACAGACAACAAGTCGTAACTTATTATTACCGTCGCGATGAATATGCAGACGTCAGCTATGACATCGGTTTTCTTCGTTTCAAAGATTTCTATTGTTGTTCGGATGCGCCGAATGGTCGAAAAACGCGCGTTGTCATCGCAAAAAATACGGTTTGGCAGATTTTTGAAACAATTGAACTTGTTTCAGGCGAAAAATGGCATTGTCTCGGAGGCAATATTTGGGCTTGCTTTAACCATGATCTGATGGAATACAGCTCAGTCCAACCCCAAAAAACTTTAAAACTTGAAAACAGGTTTTCAGACTGTATCAACCTCAAAATCAAAGCCAAAATTGATTTCGTTCCAAATAAGAAACTGTTTCTTTATGATCGACCGTTCGGCACGAAAATTTCTTCCATTCCTGATGGAAAGATTGTTACTTTGACTGCTCGCCACCGTGAAAATGGCATTATTTGGTTTAAGATCGGTGACTTTGGTTGGACAATTTTTGAATATTTGAAATTTTGAAAGTAAATTTCACGTTAATAAAGCAGCCAAGAACCTTCTTCAGATTCTTGGCTGCTTTTGCCTTTATTCAATCGTAAGCGGTCGTTAAAACAGCGGTGTGTACACAAATAGCCAGAGATAGCATTATTATCTCAGGTTATTGCGTATGCATCGTTTTTATTTTCTTATTTATGAAGAACGCTTATTTAAAGACCGCTTACCTTACTTCACGTTTATCGCCATGCGTAAAGAAGCTTCAACCATTTCAAATTTGATAATCATATGTCCGTATACTTTTGTCAAACCCTCGTCTGACATTATTTTTTCAGACACGAGCTTGTCTAATTCTTTTTTATCGGGTGTGTCTATGTCGATAAGTTCTTTAAACAATGTTCTTCAAGTTTGATGCCGTTATTTTTTATGTCTTTATCATCTCTGTATTGCATCAATACCGTATTAACGCATATTACTTTAGAATGCGAGAAATTCAATGTCAGACATAGCACGCCTTGCGAATAATTGATTTAAATAAATTATCAATAACTGATATATGTCATTAAATTCACATCCTCCATCAATAAGATTATACTTTTTCACTCAAAGACTCCCCAAATTCAGTAATTTCTCAATACGGACATGATGACGTTTCAGACAATAAAAAAGGTGCATATACGTCAAAGCACCTTTAAAATATTGATTTTAAATTAATTATAATTTAGACGTAAGTTCAACGTCAGGATATTTATCCTTGAACCAACGTTCTGAAAATTCATTTTCAAACAGGAACAACGGATTTCCTTGCCGATCCTTGACAAGCAAATTACGAGAACTCGACATCTTTTCATCAAGTTGTTCTGGAGCAATCCAACGTGCAATCTTTTTACCCATCGGTTCCATAACTACTTCTGAATTATACTCATTAGCCATCCGGAATTGGAAAACTTCAAATTGAAGCTGACCAACGGCACCCAAAATATAATCACCCGTACTATAGCTTTGATAGAGCTGAACGGCACCTTCTTGAACAAGCTGCTCGATTCCCTTATGAAACGATTTCTGTTTCATTACGTTCTTTGCCCGAACGTGAACAAAAAGTTCCGGAGTAAACTGGGGCAGTTTCTCAAATTTGACTTTCTTTTTTCCTGAGTAAATCGTATCACCGATTTGGAAATTACCCGTATCGTATAATCCAATGATGTCGCCCGCTACCGCTGTTTCAACGACCTCTCTGGAATCAGCCATAAACTGCGTAGAATTTGATAATCTAATCTTTTTTCCGGTTCGCTGAAGCGTAACGTCCATCCCGCGATCAAATTCGCCAGAACAAATTCTGACAAAAGCGATGCGGTCACGGTGGTTAGGATTCATGTTCGCCTGAATCTTGAAGACAAAACCGGAAAATTCTTCATCTTTTGGCTCAACGAAGTTTCCTTCTTCAGTCCTATGTTTTGCAGGAGCAGGTGCAAACTGCAAATATGCGTCAAGGAACGTCTTAACGCCAAAATTAGTCAACGCAGAACCAAAGAAAACAGGTGTCAACTCCCCTTTTTCAATCTTTTCTTCATCAAATTCGCTGCCCGCTCCTTTGACAAGTTCAATTTCCTCCAATACCTGACGATAGATGCTCTCTTGTTTAAGCGGATGATTACCCTTGATTTCACCGTTTTCGTCCAGTTCAAGGAATGATTCCCCTTCATTTTCACTGCGATAAAGTTCAATTCGATTATTGAATCTATCATAAATTCCTTTAAAGCCTTTTCCCATTCCGATTGGCCAATTCATCGCATAGGCTTCAATCCCTAAAACTTCTTCCAATTCCGCTGTCAAATCCAAAGGTTCGCGTCCATCACGATCGAGCTTATTAATGAACGTAAAAATTGGAATCCCCCGCATTTTACAAATTTGGAAAAGTTTTTTTGTCTGCGGCTCAATCCCCTTGGCAGAATCAATCACCATAACTGCAGAGTCGACTGCCATCAACGTTCGATAGGTATCTTCCGAAAAGTCCTCGTGACCAGGCGTATCCAAAATAACGACCCTCTTGTCGTCATAATCAAACTGCATGACGGAACTCGTAACTGAAATTCCGCGTTTCTTTTCAATTTCCATCCAGTCGGACTTGGCAAAATTTCCCGTTTTTTTCGCCTTGACCGTTCCTGCCGAACGAACGACGCCGCCAAAAAGCAGCAACTGTTCAGTGATTGTTGTTTTGCCGGCATCCGGGTGCGAAATAATCGCAAAGGTTCGCCGTTTTTCAACTGCTTGTTCTAGTTGTTTCTGATCCATTTTTACCTCTCAAATCCTTTAGTTGTTTATTTTTTGTATTTTCTAAAAAAACATGTTTACATTGGCCTTACCTCATTGATTGCTAAAATAATCCATTATTTAATCATAATATAAAAAAGGGCGACTTGCAACGAATGCAAGCCGCTCTTTTTTCTAACTGAGCTTAAGCTCGGTTTGCTTTTTTATTGCCTCTTTCTTTCGATGGAGCGAAGCCAGCGCATCAGGCAACGTCACCTTGACCTCAGTGATCCTGGCATCATCGATGATTTTTGCGGTAGTCAAAACAACATCGCCTTCAGACGACTCGGTCGTAACCGAAACAACCTCATCGTTATCAGGTATTCTGCCAAGCTTGGCAATCAAAAATCCCGCAATGGTATCAATGTCATTAATTTTCAGATCCGTTCCGAATTCATCATTAAAATCATCAATCGGCATCTTGCCTTGAACCAAAAATTCATCCGATGAGATCTGCTGATAAAGCTGATCTGGTTCATCAGACTCGTCATCAATTTCTCCAACTATCTCTTCAAGCAGATCTTCTAAGGTAACCAGACCGACAACGCCGCCATATTCATCCAATAAAATTGCCATCTGATTTCTTGTTTTTTGCATCTGAAACAAAAGCTCATCCAGAGTCATCGTTTCAGGAACGAAGAAAGCCGGACGCATCGCTTGCCTGATCGTAATATGATCAAATCCGAAATTTCTGGCCAGCTTGACCAACGTCTTGATGTGAACGATACCGACGACATTATCTTTATCTTCGTGATAAACGGGAACACGCGAAAAGTCCATCCCCAAGATACTGTCGATATTGCGACTGTTATCGTTCGTAACGTCCACCATGAAAGCATCCGTTCTCGGAACCATGATTTCACGTGCCATCTTGTCATGCATCGAAATCACACCGTCAATCATCTCATACTCATTCGTATCCAGCTCGCCGTTATTTCTTCCTTCCTCGATCATGTCCAAAATATCCTGCCACGATGCCGTTGGATCTTCTGCCGTATCAGTTACGTCACGTTTAATAACAAAATGTTTATTGATTAACGAAACAGCCGTCACTGTCGGCCAAAACAAAACATAAATCGCATAGATGAAGTAATACAGCCTTTTAGCCGTTTTTTCGGGATGTGCCGCAGTCAACAATTGCGGAATCGCCATGAAAAATGCATATAGTACAACGGCACACAATAACGCAACAATCACGCCTGCCATTTCATACAGACTGCTAAAACCGATAACATCTCTGAATAAACCGACCAAGCACCCCGCAAGCATTAAAATCAAAAAAACGCTGTTAAGACGCAACGCTGCCAAAAATTGCGGTCTTTTTTCTGCCAATTTTTGCAAAGACTGCATTTCATTATCATCTGATTCGCTGCTCCCGTTTCTGCCGACGGGACGATTGATTGCGTTGACGCATCCCGTCGCCATCGACGTTAAACAAACAAAAACTATTATCAAACCAACCAACACCCATAAAAGGGGCTGTCCGGGATCACCCATACCTATCACTCCATTTAATGTTTTGATTAAAGATAGATTATACACCTACCTGACAGATTTTTCCATTACTTCGGCACTTTGATCGTTGCCCCCGCAACCAAATCGATGCTGTCGCCCATATTGTTCAATTCTTGGATGCGTTGAACCGTGGTTGCATATTTATCCGCCAACTCCCCGATTGTTTCGCCGTCTCCAACCGTTACCGTTTGTGTTTCCTCTTCTGTCTTGCTTTCCGATTCTGCTTTAGCTTTGCTTTCCGATTCTGCCTTGGCTTTGCTCTCCGATTCTGCTTTGGCTTTTTCTTCTGACTGCTTCTCTGCCAATCTTTCAGAGGATTTTGCGGTTTTCTTTAAACTGCTCTTGTTAACGCTTTTCAATGATACGGCTTCTTTTTGAGCAGTTTCTTTTGTCATATGGCGATGAACGAGCCAACCTCCGCTTGCGAAAACCAAAATCAAAAATGCGACAATAGGAACCGCGATTCCTAATTTCCTGGGTTTCTTTTGCTCCTGATTAAGTTTTCTGCCAGTTTCCGAAACGGGATCTGCACCATGATCAACATAAAAAGCACGACGCATTTTCGGTTCATCTTTCCTGGTATATCCGTTTTTGAATTGTTCGCTCTTAAATTCATCATACAAAACTCTGACATCAAACATCATTTGTTCTCGCTGCTTGTTTGCCAAATAGTCGTTTTTCTCAGGCAAAGTCAAAGAACGATACCATTCGAGCGAGTATTCAAACTGTCGAATGATGTCTTTTGTCGGGCCGAAATCCTGCAACTCTCCAAAAGAAATCCAAGCACAGCGCTCACAAAGACTTTCAATCACGATATTTTTCACGTCTGAAATAATGAATGTCGTTCCGGTGTCTTTCAGCTTTTGAATCCTCTTGATCGTCTTTTCAAAAAACGTTTGATCGAGCATGGACAACACGTCATCAATTACAACCAGTTCAGGATTGATATACAAGGCAAGTCCAAGTACTAAACGCGCATGCATTCCGACCGAATATTCCCTGACAGGACGATATAAGAGCTGTCCTGCCTCAGTAAAATCAATAATTCCGTTCGTCAAATGATCTCCCTTGAATTTATCGACACCGGAATCTTCAATTGCATTTCGAATATTTTCAAGTCCGGTCAAATTTGGATCAATACTGTCCAGACCTGCGTAACTGATTTTTGCATCAGTCGTGACAAATCCGGTGGACTGACGTTCAAGACCCGTAATGATTTTTAAAAGCTCAGTTTTTCCGGAGCCGTTTTCTCCAATAACGCCCACAGCCTCTCCCTGAGTGACGTCAAACGTTATTCCGCGAAGAAGCCAAAAATCTCTGCTTTCATCCAATAACCACGAGACCTTCGTCTTTTTGTCCGCATGCAAAGGTACGCTTTTTGCAATATATTTGATTTCAAGTTTTTTCATATGCAATCTTCACCTGATTTATTTTTTCTTTCTTTATAAAATACTACCCTATCCGACATATTGGCGCAACTATCACAAAGAATACTTGCACTTTCAGGATATCATCGCTATAATTGTCTAGTTGACTTTAAGGAGCAAGAAAAATGAAAAATTTCATCAGAAAACACCAAAGCTTTGTTTCCTATACTTTTTTCGGAACACTTGCAAGCGGAGTAAATCTGATTGTCTTCCATATTCTATATCAAAATATCGGCATAAACTATGTCGTTGCTAATGTCATTTCCTACATATGCGGGATGCTCGTTACGTTTTTTACCAATAAACGGCTCGTATTTCATTCCGAATATGATTCAGTCAGAAAGTTAATTCGCGAGTTTTTGTCATTTTGCAACGTCAGATTGCTCTCATTCTTTTTAGATAATTTTATCATGGTCGTCGGTATCGGCATCTTTCCGATCAATGCCGACCTGCTAAAAATCATCGACCAATGCATCGTGGGAATATTAAATTATTTTTTCTCCAAATGGTTTATCTTCAACACGACGAATCGTTTTCAGGTAAACGTTTTGTCAAAGCGTCAACATGACAAAACACGGGAAGAACCCAATCCTGATCGAGACAAATGAATTGATGTCTCAAAAAACGGCCAATAATGACAAACCACTCTAACACCGAATTCAAAAAAAGGCTGAGAAAAAACTCTGTCTCAAATTGAAAAAACGGATCAGATTTGCAATCAATTGCAAATTTGATCCGGTTTTTTCGTATGCATGACAATTTCCCTGTTATGATGAAAATAGCCAAAAATAGTTTGGCGGTAAATTTGCCTAAGAGCTTGGCGCGCTGATTTATCAGCTGCATTGGCAAAAGCTCTGCCGTTTACGGACACATCGATGAAAATGGGCCGTTTGTCCGTAAATTTGAGTGCAATCTTGGATAAATCAGTTAAGCAGCACTGCATTTAAAAAAGCCGGCAAAGTCAGTCGCAAATCGACCGCCTTCGTTCGGCTTTTCGTTTCATTCAAATGGGAAAAGAGACTTTTTCCCAGCCTCTTTTTTCATATTCCGAAACTATAGATGATTATTTGCGTTTGATATCTTTTGCGTGGCCAATAATCTCGGAACGGCTATCGCGACCCATCAAGTCAGCAATTTCTTCTTTGATATCGGCCCCCTTGAACAAAACGTTATAAATAGCCGTTGTAATCGGCATGTCAATGTGCTCTTGCTGCGAAAGCTGGTAAGCAGCTTCACAAGTATTGATTCCTTCAATAACCATGCCCATATCCTTTACGACTTCATCAAGCGACTTGCCTTGACCCAAAGCATTACCGCAACGCCAATTGCGCGAATGAACCGAAGTACACGTTACAATCAAGTCACCAACGCCTGAAAGCCCGATGAACGTCAACGGACTTGCTCCGAACGCCATGCCCAAACGAGCAACTTCTGCCAAACCGCGAGTCATTAAAGCAGCTTTGGCATCATCACCATATCCTAAGCCGTGAAGAGCACCTGCACCAATCGCAATGACGTTTTTAAATGCAGCACCTGTTTCAACGCCAACAACGTCATCATTAGTGTAAATTCGAAGATAATTGTTAGAGAACAAATCTTGCACGTACTCAGCTTCTTCAATATCGTTTGAAGCCGCCGTAATCAATGTAATGTCTTTTTTAGCAACTTCTTCAGCATGGCTTGGACCCGACAAAACGACTATGCCCTTGGCATAACGCTCTGTCAATTCTTCCATGATAATTTCAGAAATCCGTTTGTGAGTTCCGATTTCAAGACCCTTGCTTGCGTGAATAATCAACGGACGAGCATTCGTCTTTGCCAAAATATCTTTAAGCTGGCCAGCAACCAAACGAATAACTTTTGTCGGTACAACGAACAAAATAGCATCTGCCCCATCAACGGCTTCTTCCAAGTCAGTTGTCGCATAGAGCTTTTCGGGGTACTTGAACCCTGGCATGTAATGTTCATTCGTGTGTTTCTCATTTAATTCATCAGCTTGCGCTGGAATGTTTGTGTAAAGTTTCACATCATGACCATTTTCTACCAAAACGGTTGCAAGAGTACTACCCCAGGAACCTGCGCCTAAAACAGCAATTTTTTCTGTCATTTCTTACATCCTTACTATCAATTATTTGTTTTCATACCACTTTCAAGTTACCACATCTTGAGCAAAAAGGCAAATGTTCATTATTGCACAATCTTAAAACAATTGACATTTTTTTCGTTCTTTATTGCGTTTTTCGTCACCGTTTTAACAATAAAATATTTAGTTGTCGCTGTTATTTTCATGATTTAACATTATAATGTCGTAAATATAAATGACGATCACTTTGATGACGGCATAAACCGGAACCGCCAAAAGCATCCCGAGCAATCCCGCCAAATTGCCGGCAACAAGCAAGATAATGATAATCGTCAAAGGATGAATATCCAGCGACTTGCCGATTACGTTTGGATAAATCAAATTGCCGTCAATCTGTTGAACGACAACGCAGACGATGATCACCAAAATCGTCTGCCTGACTGAATTTGACATGGCAAGAATCAGCGCTGGAAGCAAACCGATGTAAGGTCCGATATAAGGAATCATATTGGTGATTCCGGCAAA
>ULSX01011985.1_pt1 | contig 11850 bp, 10 predicted proteins | sample 1957031 | NCBI WGS metagenome assembly ULSX01 (sample SAMEA4835718, study PRJEB28245) | human gut metagenome | biome: gut microbiome; material: fecal sample | place: Denmark | collected 2008 | reverse complement strand
TGTAAACAGCCGAGCCTAATGCATAGAGCAAATCATAACTGTAATTCACCATACTCGGTGTTGCATAGTCACAGTTTTTGATTACCCAACCCTGACGGTTATATGCACAAAAGCCTGCGTTTTCCTCTATCCAACGCTGTGAAATTTCAAGTTCATACAAATATCCGCCGGTAACATCGGAAGGAGATGAAAGCGAGTCGGAGTATCGCCTTACGCCGACGGTTTGGGAGTTTGTGTTGTCGAAAAGCATACTGCCCGTACCTAACGAAACCTGCTGACCGCTTGAGTTTACTGTTTTGACGGTTGTGCCCGACAAGTCGGCAGGAGTTGTTACGCCCGTTGTTGCGTCGGTTGTGCCGTTTGCAATTTCAAGATTTTCATATGCGTCCGAAATATTGAGTCTGTTTGATTTAATCTCAACCTTTTCGGAAAGCTGATATGAGCCTAAATACTGCTGATTGACATACAAATCAACCGGCTTGCAGTGCGGCTGATACTTAATGCCAATATAGTCGGCAAAATCATAGGTAAGTTGGTCCTTGATAAGTGTTTCGTCAGCCTCGTTTGCAAGAAGACACCATTTTTTTGCCTTGCTCATGCCGAGCAGTGATGTCGAAACACCGAGTTTAATGTTAAACGGTCTTTTATTTGTGGCGCCCCATGTGCCGTTGCCGCGGCCCTGGATTTTATCAAGCGCACCGTCATAGTTAACATTGCCGTTGGCATCAATAACCATAATTGTGCCTGCCTCAGACGAGTCATGCTCATTGGAATTATAAACATTTGAAATTGAGCCTGATGTCGTATCAACATAAACGGCACCTATATCGCCGCTCTTCATAGCGGTAACAGAATATTTTGCGCCATCAAGGTCGAGTGTATATGTTTTTGACACTCCGCCTGCCGCAATATCAGCAAAAGCGTTTGTCGGCTCGCCGCTTTTAATTATAGTTGAATCAATTGAAGCCGTTGACGCATTAAACCACACCTTGAGGTTGTTGCAATCTGCAGATGATGGGAGAAACAAATAATAGTTTGTTGACGATGTACTGCGCGCATAAACGCCGACAGCACCGACCATTGTTATATTTGTTCCGCTGTTAAAGGAATTGAGGTCGTTTTGAGTGAGAGTATTTTCGGGGTCTGCCCAAAACTGAACAGCGGTTGATTCAAGTTGCGGCGGAGTTGAAACGGCGCCTGCGATAATCGGTGAGATAAATACTGACGAAATTATGAGCGCCAATGACACTATAACCGATGTAATTTTTTTCATTTTAGCTTTTTTCATATTTATTCCTCTGAACAGGATTATTTATTTACGTTTGCTCTTACTTCTGCTATACCTGCCGTTGAATGCCAAACAACGATGGAATTTTTACTGTTCACGGCATGAGCCCAATATCTGCCGCCGTCTTTAATCTTTGATGACGAATAAAGAAATTTTGTGCATTTGTTGATTGATGTTTTATTCACTTCGTCGATGCTGATTTGATTAGCCTCTTTGCTGTCTGCTGTCGAATTTTTCTTTATCATCTTAGCAATGATGCTCGCCTGCTTTGAGCCTTTTGAATCGGATTGGAACGACGGATTGAGATATGTTATTTTTTTGCTCTCGCCCCAAACGGTGCCGCCGTCTATTCTGAAGCAATCGTTTTTGCCGGAGCGAACCGGCTTGTTGCCAATTTTCTCAAATGTGTTGTTTACACGGCGAACTTTGAACGAATATTTTTTCAACGCGATTGATTTAATATCACCGTCGGAAATTATGATTTGGTCGTCGGCGTCGATACCGTCGCAGGCGGAGGATTTCAAATCGAGTATTCCGCCGGTTGCGTTGAACGAGTCGCAACGGATGCCGTCGCCGTTTGAGCGGATTGTAAGCTTGCCACTTTCAAGATTAACTTTGCTGTATGAGAAAATTCCCTTTGCCGAGCCGCTTGTTTTTGCAAGATTGCTTGTGCTTTCATGTGCGGCTGTTGTGAGGTTGATGCTTACATTTTTAATTGTCAGGCCCTTTGTCGAGCAAATGCAGTTGTTGGCATTTTTCGAGCCGCCTGAAATACTGACCGAACCTCTGCCCTTGATTGTGAGCTTTGATTCGTTATAAATAATACCCGTGACACTGTTTGCCGATGTTGTAAACGAGCTTGATGTTCCCTGCGGAAACGAAATTGAAACCTTGGGAGCATTTTCGTAATCGGCAATTTCTTCGATTTTGTTATCTTCTTTTGTATCCGGTTCTGTTTCCGCCTCGATAAACGATCTGTCCGAAGTGTTGCTTGTGTTTATGATTCGAAGAATATTTTTTGAATCGTTTGAAATCGTAACATTTTCAAAAGCAATTTCGGCACTCTCGGTTTCCTTAAGTTTTAATACGATTTGACCGTGCCATGCCTTTGTTGAGCTTGATATTCTGTAATTGCCGCCCTTTTTGATGGTGACAATGCCGGATTCGATTTCGACATTCTTTGACGAGCAGGACGCACGCCTGTTTTCCTCAAGAACAATTTTGACCGATTCGTTTTTGCTTTGAGCGGCGGTTGCTGAGCTTTTGCCCTTGGATGCTGTTTTTGTTGCGCCTGCTTTTGTCGAGCCTGCTTTTGTCGAGCCTGCTTTTGTTGCGCCGTTTGATTTTGCGGCTGTCGATGAATTTGCTGAGGTTGATGATGACGCATCGCCCTTGACAACCTTTGTGACCGGCAAACCGTTTTTATCGGTAACAACTTCAGTAACAACCTCGCCGCTTTCGTCCGTTACTGCCTCGCCTTCGGAGTTTGTGACTATTTCCGTCACGGCGACGGTATGCTCCTCCTTGCCGGAGGTTTTAGCCGCACTGCACCCTGCAAAAGCCGTTGCAACAACTGTCGCCGAAATGCCAAGGCAAATTATTTTTTTTATATTATTTGTCATATTTGCACCACCTGCTTTGTGAATTTGTCAAAAATAGCGGAAATAAATATTCCCGAATAAAGCACGAAAAGGAATGCCAGAATACAGCATTCCTCTCCCCCTCAATTATTGCTTTTTATTGAAAATGAAAGCTCTTTACCGACTGTTCAACCGAAAGCATAAGCTTAAGATTGCCGTTGAGTGCTCTCAAATCGTCAAGAAATTCTCTGATTGAATTTTTGTCTTTAAGTTCAACACTGAATGAAAGTTCAAATAATGCGCCGAAATCAACGCTTTTAACCCTTGTCATTTTGAATGAACGGCAATATTTTCCGAGAACTTCGTCAAACGCACCGACATAATTTAATGTTTCGGGAACGGTAATTCTCAACTCGTAGTTCTCCGACTTTTTGCCTGCATAGTTTGTGAAATGCAAAATCAAAATGATTACGCACAAAACGGCAACTGCAAGGAAAGCCCAAATCCAGTAGCCAAGGCCACAGGTAAGACCCATTGTAACCGACATAAACACAAATGCTATATCCTTTGGGTCGCCGGGTGCACTTCTGAAACGAACAAGTGCGAATGCACCGGCAAGTGAGAATGCCGTGGCAACATTGTTGCCGATAACAAGAATAACCATTGCAACAATCGGTGCAAGAAGTATAAGCGAAACACAGAATGCCTGTGAATAGCCCTCTTTTTTGTGTGTAAACAAATAAACAAGGCTGATAATCAAGCCGATTGCCGCAGCGGTAAGCACCGCTTCAAGCACGCTTTTTGCGTTGAGCTGGCCTGCCCATTCACCGCTTGTAAGGCTGTATAAAAAATCCTCCATTAAAACAATCCTCCGTTTTGTTAATCTTTAAAATAATCAAAATCGACCTCTTTTCCGTCACCGTCGGTGAGAAAATAATCGAGATCGCGCTGCTGTGCGTCCTTTCTGTACTTAACGCCGTACTTTGAAAAGCCACGGCTGTAAAGTTCATTCTCAGACAGCAACCTTGCAAGCCACATCGGCATTGCACCGAGAATTTTAATCTCCATAATGTATGTATCATCCGGCAAAAGAAACTGATCCTCGTCACTTTCGCCGAAAACGAAATTGTTTCTGCGAATATGAATGTTTCTATCAAATGTCATACGAAAATTTTTATCCTCCTTGCCGAAAAGAGCAAGTCGGTCATACTGAACATAGAGCGCAGGAGCGACCTTGTTCGTTTTAAGAAAATATTGCAATTCCTTTGCAACTTGGGTTGACAGATAATCGTCGCCCGTGTCGGGCAAAACTCCGTCATTTACAAAAGGCTCAATTTCCTTAATTTTTATTTTAATTCGCCGTTTATTGCCGACACCGTTGCTTTTCTTTTTTATTTCCATAAAAACAGTGTCTTCGGGGTCCTTTTTATCGTAATATGAGCGGATCCTCATTTTCTCTTTATAAAGCTTGCCGGCAGAATTTTCGCGAATTATGTCGTGATTAACCGTGTCATAATAGATGCTGTAAATTCTGTATTCGTTGCCGTTTAGGCAAAATGGGTCAAGTTCCATATATTCAAGCAACACGGGCAAAATTTTATCAAGTTTTTCTTTTGATATGAGATATTTTTTCTCGTATCGTTTAAATGTTGCTATTGCCGTACTATCACCACCATCGTAAGCACCGTTTTGTAATATTTATGCAAAATTCATGTTATATTTATGCGAAACAGATTTTAAATTGTATATACGATAATTATATTCAAGTGCAGAGTCAAGTAATATTAACAAAAATTAATAAATAAATTGAAAATTTTTGTCAATATTTCATTTTCAGAGCTTTTAATCTTGTATAAATTGCGCAAATGTTATAAAATGTAGTTACACGAGGTAATTGTATGAGCAAAAACAAAAAAAGGCACAGACGAAACCTGTCAATTTCAACACGGCTGACGATAACAACCGTTATGAGCGTTGTAATACCCGTTATTTTAATTGCGACATTCGGCTCTGTTTTTTCGGGCATGCTTGCGTCATATTTTAATATATCGACAGTGACAACAAATTCGTATTCAACAATCAACCTGATACAGTGGAGCTCAACGATGTCGTCAATATCCGACGAGCTTGTTTCAAACGATACAGACGAAAAAAAGCTTTCAAAAGTGCAGGGGTTTGTTGAGCCTATTGAAAAAATCGGCTCGCTTGTATATATCGAATGCGACAACACGCCGTATTACGCAACGGCGAACAAGGCAGATATTGTCAAGCTTGCAAACGAAATAACAAATATCAACATTAATCAAAATTCAAACTATTTCGGTGAAAACGGAATGGTGGTTGTAAACCATGCGCAAAAGGACAAGCACCGATACACCCTGATTATCACAAACAAAAACTACAAGGTGCACGATGTTACAAACCAATATTCGCCGCAAAATTTTTTGACATTTTTTGTCGGCAGAACAGGTGTGCTTATAACAATTGTTGCGGCGATATTTATTCTTTCGATAATTTCAATGTCGCTTATAACATCGGGATTTTTGAAAAAACCGCTCAAAAAGCTGTCAAAAGCAGCTGACGAAATTGCAAACGGAAATCTTGACTGCGTAATTAATTATCAAAGCACGAATGAGCTTGGCAAAACAGTAAAATCGTTTAACCATATGTCAAGGCGCCTTAAAACGCTGACCGAAGAGCGAAACAGAATTGAAGAATCGCGAAAAGAAATGATTGCAGGGCTTGCACACGATTTGCGAACTCCGTTGACCTCGGCAAAGGGATATGTTGAAGGCTTGATTGACGGCATTGCAAACACACCCGAAAAGCGCGAACAATATTTGAAAACGATATATTCCTCCACATGCGATATGGAAAAGTTGCTCGATGAGCTTTTGACCGTTTCAAAACTTGAATCCGATAATATTCTGCTCGACCAAAAGACTATTCGTGCGAACGATTTTTTGGATGATTGCAGGGCTGAAATTTCAGATATTCTCGCCAAAAACGATTTTGATTTTGAATACAGCAACAACTGCGATGACGATGTTTTTATCGACATTGATGTTGACAGATTTGAAAGAGTAATAAAAAATATTATTTCAAACTCAATAAAATACAAACGCAAAGATGTCAAGGGCAAAGTTACGCTGTCGGCAGAAAGTTATCAAAAATCAATCATCATAAGCATTGCAGACAACGGAATAGGGCTTGACCCAAAGGATTTTCCGAAAATTTTTGACACATTTTACAGAGCGGACAAAGCGCGGAGCAATGTTTCAAACGGATCGGGCATCGGTCTGTCGGTTTGCAGAAGAATTATTGAAATGCACGGCGGCAGAATTTGGGCAACAGGCAGTGAAAACAACGGTTTGACAATATTGATTTCGCTTGACAGAAGGAGAGACGAGGGCGATGAGCAAAAAAATATTGATTGTTGAGGATGATATGAACATTCTTCAACTTGAAAAAGATTATCTTGAGGCAAACGGCTTTGAGGTTGAAACAACGACTGACGGCGCAAGAGGCCTTGAGCTTGCGCTCAACGGAAACTACAATCTTATTATGCTTGATATAATGTTGCCGTCGGTTGACGGAATGGAAATTTGCAAGAGGGTGAGAAGGGTTAAAAACATACCTATCCTGCTTGTAAGTGCAAAGCGCGACGATTTGGACAAAATCAAGGGCTTGGGTGTCGGTGCTGACGATTATATCGTAAAGCCGTTCAGCCCGTCGGAGCTTGTTGCAAGGGTTATTGCGCACATCAACAGATACGAGCGCCTAACAAGCACACAGCAGGACAACGGCGACATTATCGAGATTGATAATATCAAAATCGACAAAAAATCTCGCCGTGTATTTGTCAACGGCATTGAAATAAGCTTTGCAAACAAGGAATTCGACCTTTTGACCTGCCTTGCGGAAAATCCGAACACCGTTTTCAGCAAGGATGAACTTTTCAAAAAAATTTGGGAGTATGACTCAATGGGCGAAACATCAACGGTAACCGTGCATGTAAACAGAGTGAGGGACAAGCTGTTTTCTGTTGACAAAAATTTCAAATATGTAAACACCGTTTGGGGACGCGGATACCGATTTAACAAATAAGGATATATCATTATGAAAAAATCAAACCTTCCCTTTGAAAAAATATTCAAGGACAGAATATCATACAAAGTGTCGATTGATACAAATGCGCAAGGCGTCGATTTTGATTATGACGAGGATGCATCTCTCATAACGGCGAGCATAAAATACAGCGGCTTTACGGCAATGATTAGATACAGCAATACCCTGCTGGAGAGCTATTCGTTTATTGAGAGCGAAAATCTCGGAAACTCTATTGTGACGGCGTTTAAGTTTGCTTTTTCGCCGATTGAATTTTCAATATACAACATTCACAACATTGTTGAAGACCAAACCTTTGTAACATATGACAACCATTGTGTTTATGCAAAGGAAGATGTTGACTCAACAATAGACACGATTTTTGAATTTATCGGCAGGAACAGCCAAAAAACAAGTAAAATTGCGAAAAGCGGCGATATGCAGGAGGCGCTTTTGCAATCCGCAAAACACGATTTGGGCATTGTTGCAAAAAATGTTGACTTTGACCGTTTTGCCGAATACTCCGACAATAATTTGATTGAAAAATGCAACAGCAGGCTTTATACATACAGATGCGGCGACGAAACATTCAAAAAGCACATTTTGACTGGAGCTAAGAGCGAAATTCAAAAATGGCTTGCGAAAAAATCTGCAAAAAATAAACTCCTCGATTATGAAAAACGATATTTTGACTATTTGATTGCGAATGATTTTGAAGCCTCAAATACTCAATTTAACGACAGTGTAAGCGAACATGACAAAAGGTCGTCAATTGTTTCAAAAATATCGCTTGTTTCTGTCGCAATTTCAATGTTCGCGGCATACGGCATAAGCTATTTGATTGAAAAAATCACCCTCGGTGCAATTGCAAACAGCGGATATTATCCGATGAGTTTTCACAATTTTAATTTTGTATTAATTATGGTTTTGACGGTCGGAATTGATGTTATTATAGGAATTGTCGCCGCTAATGCAATTTTGAGAAAAAAGGATTTGACCGCACTTGTGCAAGGAAAAACGGCACAGATTATATGCACGGTTTTGGGCGTTGCAATTATTTTCGTCGGCGGTGTGATGACATATTTTGACACGCAAAAAAACATTGCTCTCGGCGAAAATGATGTTTATATTTGTGAGCATTGGAACGAAGCGGAACATGTAAAATATGACGAAATAAAATTTTACAAAATAGATGACAAAGAAACTGACAGCAAAGAGTATATTCTTGTTAAGGACAACGATTACAAGAATTATTCCACATTCTTTAAAAGCGATGATTTGAGCAAAGATGCACAGGCACTCTTTGAAAAAAAGGTGAAAGTTGAAAAAACATATTCAACATTTCGGGAATTTACCGACGAGTTTGACACAGAATAATGAATAAAACACGAAACGCGCGGCTGAGAGAAAATCTCAACTGCGCGTTTAATTTTGCCTTTATTAAATTACCAATGCAAATTATGAAGTTGACCTTTTTGCGACAATTCGGGATAGCCCCACTGACGCAGTGTTTCATATGTTCCGACGGCAACCGCGTTTGATAAATTAAGACTGCGAATAATGCCGCGCATTGGCAAGCGAACGCAATAATCGTGATTTGCCTTGAGCAATTCCTCAGGCAAACCCTTTGTTTCCTTGCCGAAAACGAGATAGCAATGGTTTGGATACTGCACATCGGTGTGTGCCTGCTCTGCTTTTGTGGTAAAATAATAGAATGTGCCGTCCTGATTTTTCTCGAAAAACTCCTCTGTGGAATCGTAATAAGAAATATCGAGTTTGTCCCAATAATCAAGTCCCGCTCTTTTCACCTGCTTATCGGTAATTTTAAAACCCATCGGTCCGACAAGATGCAATCTTGCTCCGGTTGCGGCACAGGTGCGCGCAATGTTGCCGGTGTTTTGCGGAATTTCCGGCTCTATTAAAACTATATTAAGCGAGTGTTCCATTTATATAAACCTCTTTTATATTGAAATTTTCATCCGTCACTATAAAATCGGCACACTTGCCGACTGCAATCGAGCCGATATTATCCTGCTCGCCGATTGACCTTGCCGGATTGATTGTGCAGGATTTGAGCGCCGTTTTAAAATCAATGCCGAATGAAAGCAGATTTTTAAACTCATCAAAAACATTTGTGATTGATGCAGCAATAGTTCCGTCGGCAAGTTTTGCAACCTTGTAGCCCGGCTTGACATATGTCGTTTGACCGCCGAGTTCAAATTCGCCCTCGCCCACTCCTGCGCCGCGCATCGAGTCGCTGATAACGCAGGCTCTGTCCTCACCGAGAATATCAAACGAGTTACGCAAAACAGTCGGGCAAATATGCTCGCCGTCGCAAATAATTTCGCACATAACATTGTCGTTATCAAACGCAGTGCCGACAATACCTGCCTCGCGGTGGGTCATCGGTGTCATCGCATTAAACAAATGGGTGATATGGTTTGCGCCGTTTTCAAACGCAGTGCGGCACTGCTCGGCGTTTGCCGCCGAATGACCGACTGAAACCGACATAAAGCGGCTGACCTCTTTTATAAACTCAGCACTGTCGAATGCCTCGGGCGCAATTGTAATAAGCTTGATTTTGTCGCAAATCGAATACAGCTCGCGCACCTCGTCAACACTGCCTACTCTGACATATTCGGCATTTTGCGCGCCTTTTTTGCTCATTGCAATATACGGACCCTCAAGATTGATACCGACAAGTTTTGATTTAGGCGCGGTATAGTCCGCCGCGGCTGAAACAATTCGGCGCAGTTTATCCTGCGAAAGAGTCATTGTAGTGCCGCAAAATGAAGTTACGCCGTGCTTTGCCAAATAGCGACTCATTGCATCAAACGAAGCCGTGTCTCCGTCCGAGAAATCGGCACCCTCACCGCCGTGTATATGAATATCGACAAATCCGGGCAAAACAAGGCAGCCGCTCATATCGACTCCGCCCTCGTTAAAAAAACCGATTTCTGCGATTTTGCCGTTTTCGACCTTTATATCGCCGACTTCTTTTTCAAACATTTCGTTAAAAAATGTGCAGTTTTTAAAAATCATCACTCATTTTCCTTTACTATTTTAAAAGCAAGCTCCTCGAGCTGTTCAAAGTGCTCAAACGAACTGATTTCCTTTCGCAAAGCTGCACCGCCGCGCATTCCCTTTGTGTAATATGCGGCATGATGGCGAGCCTCACGCATCGCTGCATATTCGCCCTTGTATTCAATGATTTTTTGAATATGTTTGAGCATTGTCACCATTTTTTGCGTAACGGTCGGCGGTGGTAAAACTCTGCACTCGTCAAAATAGGCGTTAATTTGTGCAAAAAGCCAAGGATTGCCGAGTGCTCCCCTTCCAATCATCAGGGCATCACAGCCCGTTTTTTCCATCATAACCGTTGCCGACTGCTCGTCAACAACATCGCCGTTGCCGATAACGGGAATATCAAGCGCTTGCTTAACACTGCGGATAATATCGTAATCGACCGTGCCCGAATACATTTGTTTGCGTGTTCTGCCGTGAACGGTGACCGCCGCAGCACCTGCCTTTTGCGCAAGGAGTGCTGTTTCGACGGCATTCACGCTGTCATCGTCCCAACCCTTGCGGATTTTGACCGTGACGGGAATATCGACGGCATCGACAACCGCCTTCACTATTTCATATGCAAGCTGCGGATTTTTCATAAGGCTTGCACCGCCGCCGTTCATTGCGATTTTAGGCGCGGGACAGCCCATATTAATATCAATCACCTCGGGCTTAAAATCAAGGCACTTAACCGCGGCGTTCGCCATAATCTGCGGATCGTCGCCGAAAATCTGCGCGCCGCAGGGACGCTCGCCGCCTATTGTTAAAAGTTCCGCGCTTTTTTTGTCGCCCATGGTCAAGCCCTTTGACGAAACCATTTCGGTGACCGTATATGCCGCGCCGTAGTGAACGCAAAGCTCTCTAAAGGCGCGGTCGGCTATGCCTGCCATAGGAGCAAGAAAAGCCAAATGATTAAATTGCAAACTGCCAATGTTCATAATTTATACCTCGGTTTAATAATATATCATATCGGCACGAATAAATCAATTATTAGTAATAATATACAAAATAAAAGGTTATTTTTCGGTGTAAAAGGCGTTGAAAACAAGGAGCAAATATAGTAAAATATAAAGAAAAAGGAGATGTTGTAATGAGCGATGTTTACACCGTCACCTGTCCGAGAAACGACAATGTTTTTATTCACCTTATGGCAGGTCACTTTATTTCATCAAGCAATCATATTAATTATTATATCGGCACATCCGATGTTAAACACAATCACGCCGTATCGGTTGACACGGCAATGCTTTTGTCGGAATACTACAACACAAACGATATTTCCGTTGACACCGTTTTGTGCCTTTACGAAACACAGGCGCTCGGCGCTTATCTTGCTCACGAACTTGCAAGGCCGAATATGCTCAGCCCAAATCCGAGCCAAAGTGTTTACACCGTAGGCTCTGAATATGATGCCGCAGGAAATTTGATTTTTCGTGACAATCTGCGCAGAATGATTAACGGCAAAAATGTTGTTGTTTTGATTTCGTGTATCACATCGGGACGCACCGTTGAAAGAGCAATTGAGAGCGTGCAATATTACGGCGGCAATGTTGTCGGAATTTCAAGCGTTTTCAGTGCAAAAAAAGAAATTTCGGGCTTGCCGGTCAACACAATTTTTTCAACAGACGATGTTCCGGGATATGCCGCATATCCGGCTCACGACTGTCCGCTTTGCCGCGAGGGCAAGACTGTTGACGCAATTTCAAACGGCTACGGATATTCTAAATTATAAAACACTTGACAAATACACTTAATTTGCTATAATAAGTGTACTGAAAATTAAACAGTACCCAATAAAAACAATGAAGC
>ULSX01040179.1_pt1 | contig 11938 bp, 9 predicted proteins | sample 1957031 | NCBI WGS metagenome assembly ULSX01 (sample SAMEA4835718, study PRJEB28245) | human gut metagenome | biome: gut microbiome; material: fecal sample | place: Denmark | collected 2008 | reverse complement strand
TAGGGAAAGATGGTTTGGAAAGGTTGCGTATTATAAAAGACTTTAAAGGAGACCGTTTAACAATAGGTGTCCAGTCTTTGAATGATGATGTATTGAGAAAAATGAACCGGTCTCATAATGCAGCTGTTGCTAAAGAAGCAATCGCAAATTGTTTGCGAATGGGTTTCAAAGTCAATATAGAATTTATTTATGGACATCCGGGAGAGACCCTACAAAATTGGACAGACGTAATAGAGGAGGCCTGTACATTAGGGGTTGATGAAATCCAACTTTACCGTTTAAAGATTGAGCCTTACGGTGACCAAGAAGGAACAATAAAGAAATTCTCAGCTTATCATAATGACGAATTGATTTCTGTGGAAGATACCATCAGAATGAAGGAAATATCTAATCTTATTTTAGCAGACCATGGATATGTAGAGAATTTGCGCAGGGTTTTCACAAAGAGCAAAAAGAATATGTCCATTTATGCCTATAATCAATGTTGTCGCTTGCGTGATGAAATTGGTTTTGGCATATCGGCATTCAGTAGTCTGAATGACCGATTTCTTATCAACACACCTAATTTTGAAGATTACTATAAGCGTGTCGGAGAAGGTCGTTTGGCGGTTAACAGAGGTCTGTTACGTTCTCCCGAGCAGCAAATGCTATGGTCTATAATACTTCCGCTGAAGAACTACTATATTGACAAAGCTTTATTCAAGAAAATAAATCATGTTGATATAGAATCTGTTTTTCAGGGCAAATTTAATCTTTTGAAGAAATATGGTCTCATTACCGAGACGGACAAGAAAATAGAACTCACTACTAAAGGTGCATTCTATTCGGATGAGATTGTCCATGTGTTTTATGAGAACCAACATCAATCTTTCCCTCCTGAAGATTTTAAAATAGGGTGTCTTAATCCATATAACAAATGAAAGTGACAAAAAAAGTTCTACTTTTCTTATTGATAATGACATCAATAACACAGCACGCAAAGGCACAGTATCAAATAGAGATTAAAAATCCGTCCTCTCTCGTAAGAGTTGGGATGGATCCACATCCTACCGATAGTACAGATATTGCACTTGCATACACTCTGTTAGGTGCGTTGGATAATAAAAATGTCGATTCTATTGCCTATGTGAGAGACCAATGGCACAGAAAAGCAGATGCAAACTTTACAAAAGACAAGGCTTATAGTTCTTTGGATTTTCTTCTTTCTCGTTATCTGCAAGAATCTTCAAATGTTCAAACAGAAAAGCGAGATATTCTCACAGAAGATTTATATTCATATTTCATGGGCAATGCTTGTAGTCATTTGAAAGATTATTTGGTTTTGAAATTTGAGCTAAACGATTATCGCCCACGAAGTGTAAAGGAGTATATTCAGCAACGTACATTTTATGAAGACATGCTGATGTTCAACGACCCGAACCGTGAACAATGGGACAAAACCAATGACATTCTCAAAAACATACCATTGAACAATGGTGATAAGATTGTGGATGTCGGCTGTGGTTTTGGATATAATTCTTGGAGATTCAGCAATATTGTCGGTGAGACAGGTATAGTCTATTCTACAGATACAGAATCGTCCTATATAGATTATTTATCTGGATTGTTGAAGAAGAACAACATCACAAATATTCGTCCGATTACATCTACCAGTAATGACTTGTCGGTTAATGATAGCGTTGATGTGGTTTTTATGAGTTCCCTTTACCACATCCTTTATACATGGTCACGGGAGGACGAGCGCAGCTCTTTTCTGAAGTCTGTCAAGAAGCGGTTGAAACAAGGAGGATATATCGTGATTGTTGACAATGTGGCTCTGAACGGACGAGAACTTAACAATTGTCATGTCAATCCCAAATTGATTGAAGCTCAATTAGGATATTGGGGATTTGAACCCATATCGAATGTCTGTTTATCAGATCAAAGGTATATGCTTGTGTTCCGTCACAATGACAATTTTACTCCCAATGTGACAGTAAAAACTCCGACATTCTATCCAATTCTTAATATACAAAGTCAGAAATCTGTCATCCACATAGGCAGTCTTGATTCTTACGATATTACAGACCGTGGAATTGATGCAGCCCAATATGTTTATGACTTTATGGGCAACGGACAAGTTGAACTTGCAGATATTGCTATTGAAAAATACAAGGAACTGATTCCGACAGAAAATTTTGGGGGTGAATATTCTGCATTGCAATGGCTTTGCGAGGTTAAAAAGGCTAATCCGAAAATCCGTGAACAGATGTTGAAGGACAGATTAACAAGAAGTTTCTATCATAAACTAACTGATGATAGTTGTAAAGTCATACGATATTATCTTCTTCATAAATACAAACTGGGGAATGATTCTATCAGGATGTTGTCAGATTCCTTACTTGAGAAGAGCGGAGAGGTTGGACGGACGCACCGTTCTTATTTGGAGGATTACATTCTTGCGTTGAATCCTCGTCGTCCACTTTGGGAGCATACGGATTCGCTGATTGCACATCTGAATATAACGACTGGAGAAACAATAGCCGATATTGGTTGTGGTTCGGGGTTCTTTACTGACAAGTTTTCACGGTTAGTGGGTGAAACAGGGAGAATATACGCCATAGAAATTAAAGATGAACATATCAATACACTCAATGATTATATAAATGATGAGCATATTACAAATGTGTCCGTCATTAAAGGAAAGGAGGATGTTCTTGAATTCCCAGAACAGGTCGATAAGATGTTTATGTGTTCTTTATACCATGTTTTATATGGCGTAACTTCAGATGCCGATAGGGATAAATATCTACAGAGCTTAGTAAAACTACTAAAGCCTGATGGTGAACTGATTATCGTTGATAATGGACCTGTTGATGATGACACATTGCCGTATCATGGTCCATACATATCACGAGAGTTGATAGAATATCAGTTGAGGTTTTATGGATTTCGCCTAGTTGATTATTATCAGATAATCCCTCAACGTTATATGCTAAAGTTTAAACTGTCAAATTAAAACATATATGAAAATCAAAGTACTAGGATTGTTTATGGCATTGTTGTTTGTCTCAAACCCAGCAGATGCTCAAATGTTTGAGGGAAGCTCCAGATGGGATGATGACGATGAAAGCACATTGATTGTTGGTAAATGGTCACAATTGTTTTATGAAGTCAATGTAGGATGGAATGTCTCCGATTTTGAGCATTATGCGAATTTCCTCTATTTTGGAATAGGAGTAGGTTATCCTGTGAATACAAAGAATGCTTGGAGAAAGTTTCTCCCCAAGCAACAAATACCCTCAAATGAAGAAGAGGCTGAATTGTTTGGCTCTATGAATACGAATGATGTGTATGGTGGAAAAATTGGAATGGGATGGATTCATTATTTTAATCATTCTATTGGATTCTATACACAGGCAAGTTGGGGATTCCTTGCAGACTTTGGCAGTCCTGCGAATGAAGATACTTCAACGACAACAAGCTCAAACAGCAAGAAGACTTTCATTTATAATACTGTGCCTGTAGAATTGGGGGTGTGTATAAATTGCTGGAAGCATTTACATCTTCAATGTGGTGCAACTTATATGTGGAAGGAAATTCCGCTTTTGACTATAGGTGTTGGATATGCGTTTTGATGGTTTATTATGATATATGTGGGTATAATTGTTGCTTTGCTTTCAGCGGCATCATGGGCTTTCGCAACTGTGGTGTTTGATAGAATCGGGAAAGTTGTGCCATATGTTGGTATAACTTTTCTGAAAGGCATATTCAGTATTATACTCATGATCGTTTTATTGATATTCACGGGAGGATTACATGATATTGGAATATGGGAGTTTTCATTTCTCTCCCTAAGCGGTATTATTGGAATATCACTTGGCGATTCTCTGTTCTTTAAGTCTCTGCAAGACCTTGGGGCTAAGGTTCAAGTGATATTTTTTCTGTTAGGTCAGATATTCACAATGGTACTTTCGCTTCTTCTTTTAGGAGAGTTGTTATCGTTAGAACAATATATTGGTGCTGTTGTCTTACTGACTGGTATTGTTATTGTCATTTGGGGCAAGCAGGATAATCATCCGAATAAAGGTCGAGGCTTCGTATGTGGATTATTGTCAATCTTATGTTTTTCTGTTTCTGCAATCATGGTAAAGATGGCTATTGCCGAGGTCGAGGTCATTACTGCAACATTTTATAGGATGCTCTTCGGCACGATTTTCACACTTGGATTCGGTGTTGTAGGAAAACAACTGCCGTCATGGATAAAGCCTCTAAAAGATAAACGTCTGTTAATTCTATTCATCCTAAATGTATTTGTGATAACCTATGGTGGCTTCCTCTTGTCAATGGTTGCAATCAAACTTATCTCCGTGTCATTAGTTTCTGTATTAGGAACAACAGAACCTGTTTTTGTCCTCTTGTTTGCCTATTTGATTAACAAAGAAAAGATAACAAAACAAGAAGTAATAGGTACTATGATAACATTGATTGGTCTCTTCATTATTATTAACGGCTGATAAAATGAGAATGAAACTGCTATATATTTTGCTCTTGGTATTTTGCATTCTTCCTTTGAAAGCGCAAGAATATGTTTTGATGGGGAATGTAACGGATGCAAGAACTTTGCAGCCGATTCCTGATGTGATTTTATCTGGTAAGTTTAATGATAAAATATATAGTGCAATTACAGATACTTTGGGACAATACCGTATAAGAATGCCTAAAGAAGCTCGCATGTTACTAAAGGTCTCGCATGTAAGTTACCGTTCTCAATCTCGATTAGTGATATGCAAAAAAGCCACTACGGAAAACTTTTCACTTATGCCCAATTCCATGGCATTGGATGAAGTAGTAGTTACTACCATTGCTCAAAGGGTAAAACAACGAAATGACACAACCGTGTATTTTGCCAATGCCTATAAAGTAAATAATGATGCTACAGCATACGACCTAATAACGCAGAAATTGCCTGGTATTGGTATAAGGGACGGAAAATTGGAAGCTCACGGAGAAACAGTGAAGGAAATTTTGATTGACGGAAAAGAATACTTCAAGAGCGATATAACATTGTCTTTGAAGAACCTGCCTGCAAATATTATCAATGAGATTCAATTATTTGACCAAAGGTCGGATTATTCACGCCTTACAGGATTTGATGACGGTACGAGGCGCAAGACAATAAATATTGTAATACAAAAAGAACTGTCAAATAGTTTGTTCGGTAAGGCATATACTGGTTATGGACTTGATGATTACTATAAGTTGTATGGAATGTTGAACTGGTTTCAAGGTGACATGCAATTGTCCGTTTTTGCCCAAGACAACAACACAAGTGAGCAGAATTTTTCGATGATAGACCTCCTGTCAACGTCAGGAACTGCAATGAACACGGCTCCACAGCAATCTCCATATAGTAAAGGTATGAGTGACAACACTTTCCATCCCGCTACATCCAACGATATTTCCGATTTTATGGTTGGTGGGTACTCTTCCGGTGAAACTACGTCTCGCGCAATCGGAAGTAACTTCTCCGATGTTTGGGGAAAGAAAAAGAAAGTCGCTTTTTCTGGACATTATCTGTTCAATAACGCTGTGAATGAGACGAACTATGATATTCGTGATGATTACTTCAATGAGGGTGCAAACGCCAATCTTCAGGAACAGAGAGTTCATACAGATAATACAAACCATCGTTTTAACACAAAGGTAGATTGGGACTTAAGCCGTAACGACCATTTGATGCTACGTCCGTCATTGCTCTATCAACGTAAAAAAGAATCATCATTGCTACACATATCAGAAGAAGAACATGCAACTTTGAACATAAATGATTTAATGTCGCAGGAGCAATATACCAATCAGGAAGCTATAAATACAAGTAACGAATTGATGTATATACACAGTTTCCCAAGTATTGGAAGTTCTCTAAGTACAAATATCAAATATTCATACGAGGATACGGAAGAAAATCTTGATTTATGGTTGAATAATGTACAAACCAATACAGAAACAAAACAACAGACTTGGTCTGATAACAAGTCTTCCAGCATGGCGGCTGTTGCCTCTTATATCCATCTATTAGGTCGCTATATCCGTTTGAAAGCCGATGCAGGATATAGTGTAACTTACCGAGAGATAAAAAGAGCAACCAACCGAATGGATTCACTGACCAATATCATGTCGGTCGATTCTGTTTTAAGTGGAAAGACTTCATCTGATTATGGCGGTTTTATATCAGGTTTGTCCTTCTTATACAATCGCAGGCATACCCAAATCGTAGGAGGTGCGGAATACCATGCCTATCGAATGTATAGTGTGAATGACATTACATCCAATTCAGTAGAAAACAATGCAATACTCCCATTCATTCATGTCAGGTATCAATGGGGCGAACGAAATTGCCAATTGCATTTCCAATATAAGACAGAACAGACTTTTCCAAGCATGCAACAATTGCAAGATGCGATAAACAATACAAATCCAACACTCTCAATCCGTGGAAACATAAACCTGAAACCGTCATATACCCATTCCGCAACATTCCGATTATTTATTCCCGGCAAAAATAACGGTGGAATATTTGTATTCTTTGTTAATGCGGAAAAAATCCATGACTATATAGCAAACAAACGCTCAATAGCTGGTGGAGCTTTAGGAGCAGCTGAATCAAAAAGCCAGATGCTTTCTTATATAAATGCGAATGGGTATTATTCTACAAGTTCCCTCATTGCATACGGTTTTCCGTTCAAACTGATAAAATCCAATGTAAATATATCTACATTATTGCGTTACAGCCATATCCCAGGATATTGGGAAACGGAAAAATCATATAACAAACAAATCAATTGGAACAGCTCTCTTACTATAGGCAGCAATATCAGCAGACAAGTGGATTTTGTATTGGATTGTAATTTGCAGTATTTGAACGATAAGAACGAAGCTCATCCGTTATTAGAGGTAAACTACTGGACTTTATCTTTCGGTGGTCAGTTGAATTGGCAATTCTGTTCTCTCTTTAAAGTTGTGGCTGAATGTGGTCGTACTGGATATTACGGACTGGGGACAAAGGAAATGAATGCCATAATATGTAACATGGCATTGGCTTATAAGTTCATGAAGAACAAACGAGGTGAATTAAGGTTGTCATGTGATGACGTTCTGAATCAAAACAACTGTTTTACACAACAAACCAATGAATTGTTTAGACGAAAATCAACAGCTAACGTGATTGGAAGGCACGCAATGCTTACATTTACATATAACTTTAATACATACAAGGGTCATCAATAGTATAAAATAAGTGATTATGAAAAAGATAATAACACTCATTCTTGTTCTGATATTCTTCATGCCTTTAGGTGTAAAGGCAGAAGTTCGAAAAGGTTCTGTTTCGGCGTTACAGGAATTTATCAAAAATAATCCTAGATGTTGGTCTAAAGGGGTTGTACATGAAGGATGTCATATTTTGCTATGCTCTGATGGGGAATCATTATTAATTCAGTTCAAGATTCTGCATCCGGCAATACAAATGCGTTTACTGATGCAAGGTTTGACGTTTTATATAGATCCTACGGGCAGAAAAAAGGAAAAATATTCAGTCATTCTTCCCTCCGCTAATGAAGTAAAAGAGCAAATGCAAATGATGGAACCGCAAAGACCAAGTCGGGATGTTGCAAATACGCAACGACCAGATATAAGGCCGTTGATTAATTCCCTTTCTAAATACGGTGCTATACTTGATATAAATGGAAAGAATACTTGCATTGATAGCGAAAACTTTATAATAAGCCTAAATGAAACGAGTGCTTCTCTTGTATATACTGTGCTTATTCCTATTGAACAGATGCTGAAAGAAAAAAAACTTTCGGACAAATGGTGTATAGGATTTTATTCACAGGGAGGAAAGCGAGGCGAAGGAGAATCTGGATTCGGTGAAAATTCTGAGTTTGGCCCAGAACGAATTGACAGACAAGAACAAATGAATGGAAACAAACAAATGCCAGACTCGGAAGATATGCGAAGATTATTAATGAAAGACATTGAAGAATGGATAATCTTTTCATTCTCTGAGATATGCTCATTAAATGATTAAAAATAAAAAAAGAATTATGAAAGCATTATTAAAATCAATTTTTGTAACGTCATTATTCATGGTAATGGCATTACAAATGGTGGCACAAGACAAAAACAAGGCGCACATGCTGGGACTGCTTGGAGGTGTCGCTTTTACAAGCAATCCGCCTGCCTTGCAGAAACTTACAGACAAATCCCATTATGTAGATGGGAACGGTGGCTTAAGCTATCTTTATCACAACAATGTTTCAGACGGATATGCTTTTGAATGGCAACTGTCGTTTATCGGTTCTTCTGTCAACACTCTTGAATCGGCAGATAATGAAACCAAAGTCAAGTTTATAATGCCACTTGATTTTCGTTGGTTCTTAGGGAATTATCAGAAGATACAGGCATACGTTGGATTAGGACTCCAGTATAATACCGTATGGCTTTTTACTTCAGGAGACGATAATGAAAATACTTATTATGACCCTTGGTGGGGAGTTTATTACACCGAAACTACACAAGGAGAAGATAAATGGGACTGGACGGTTAATCAATTGAGTACAAATGTTGCTGTTGGCTTCAAAATACCTTTTTGGAAAATATGGGTACGTGAGGAAGCTGATTATATAAAAATGCACAACATTATTTTAGGACTGAAAGGACACTTCCCTATCATTAATGCATCTGAACATCATGGAAATGATAATTCTTTTGTTGATTTGTCAAAAGATAAAGTGAATTTATCCATTACAGGTGGAATTTCTTTTGGTTTTAAAAATGGCAATGCCATAAAAATTGATGGAGAATATCCCCTTGGAGGCAGTAATAAATATACGATAAATGACGGAGGTCATTCCACGTTCTTTAACACTCATTCTTGGTCTCTATCGACGACTTTGCTATTTAGACTTTGAGAAATTAATTATAATTTCAGAATTGAATGATAAAAATAAATATCGGTATATTATTGGTGTTGATATGTATTACAACATCATGTTCTACTTACAATAATATAAGTAAATGTTCTGTGCCTTTTGAGAATAGAGGAGAAATTACTTTGAGCCGTTCTGCTGTTGAAAATGGCTTTCAATTATCTTTGAAAACATCTGATCCCATTGCACTTAGAACATTGCTCATGCAAGGATTTCAATTGTATTTGTATGGAATTAAAACAGATACCACAATCATCGAATTTCCTTCTGCAAAGGATGTTAGCAATAAAATCGACCATCATCCAGGAGAAGTAAAGGCTACACTCCAAGGAGAGAAAGAAAAACGCCCGGATATGCGTCCATTGGTAGCAGCCTTAAACAAAGTTCATGTAATAGTGACAAAAAAAGGATTACATCCTGTTTCATTGCAAGAAGGATTTGAAGTATCTATCAATCCTTCAAATGGAATGCTTTCGTACAGTGTAATAGTTCCTTACAATTATTTTATTGACGATGGTAATGTTGTTACATTACTTTCACAACCAGATGCTGATATGGTAGAAACAGGAGAGTTTTCGGGACAAAGATATACCAATAGGAGTACAGAACACCGCCCCCAACCTTTTGGGGTAAATGAAAAGGACGGTAATGCAGAGCATCATAAAACCATAAAAATCCAGTTCAATTTCAACAAATAGGATGTGCTAAGATGAAAAAGTACGTTATTTTTGATTTGGACGGAACTTTAATAGACTCCTTTGAGTGTATATGTCGGAATATCAATAAGACTTTGCAGTCTTTTGATTGTCAGATATGTACAAAATCTCAGTTTGAGGAATATCGCGATAAAGACCTTGGTGAGTTGTTCTCATTTGCCGTTAAAACAACAAATGGAAAAGTGTCAATGTCTCTATTTAAGTCTATTTTTGACAAAATGCACTTTGATGATTGCATTGAAGGAGTAACTATTATAGAAATGGCTAAACATCTTTTGGAAAATGCTAAGCTGAAAGGGTTAGGAATAATCGTTCTTACTAATAAGAAACAGGAGATTGCAGATAAGATTTGTAAAAATCTTTTTCCCATTGATACCTTTGACTTTATAATTGGTCGATTAAGGGAAAAGCCGATAAAAGAAACTTCTTCCATATGTTCTACATTAAAGAAAATGGGAATGAATTTACATATTATTGCTTATTATGGAAATTCTATTATTGACGAAGATATTTCCAAAAGATTACATGCTATGTTTGCTAATATTAATGATATAAAGGAAAAGAAGAACCATTTATTGCAACACCTTCTTTGATTAAAATTCTTCCCAACGTTTACCAATCATAGGGTGGATAGACGAGGTTCTCTCGCAACCTTTTATCTATCAATAACATCATACCTAAAATAAAAAAAACGACTGGATTGTAACAAGTAGTTTCCAAAATGCATTGTGATATGGACTAAAAATGTGTAATACAAAAACTACATCAACTATTTCGATTATAGTTCTATTGTCATTAGGAAGCGATAGCTTGCATAGATATTAAAATCCCTTCAATACTCAGATGTATTATACAGCCAATGAGCATTGAGGGGATTTCTTATTTGTCCAAAGCGGAAGTTATGAAATAGACAATCGAAATAACTGTATAAAGGAAACACGGCAAGAATATCCAAAGCAAAGTCTTTACCCAACCATTCGACAACCACACCCCTTCATTCCTTGACATCATATTAGACATATCATAGAAATGGCAAGTGAGAATATCCTTGTTCTCCTTTCGGTGGTCTTCAAGAAGTTTGGACTCATCGCCAATGAGTTTCTTTCTGTTATCTGTCAGTTTCTCAATGTCGGCATCATCAACCTTAGCCTTGAATTTTATATCTTTCACTTTGGCAATAAAGCTATCAATGGCTTTCGTAACCGCATCTGCTTTATCGGTGGCTTTATTCAAGTTGTCCTTTGCTTCCTGTAAAGAAGTTGTTGCCGTTTCAAGTTCTGATTTTGCTGAAGTCAAACTATTGCCAGCATCCTTGTAGGCTTGAAGCTGTTGGTCAAACTTATCTGAAGCCTTATCCGTTTCGATATTCTTGTCAATCGTGTTCTCGAAAGAACCGAAATCCATATCTGAGATTTTACTTTTACCTATTGGCATAGTTTCAATACTGTAAGCCATCGGCTAACCCCGTCTTGCATATTCTCTGAAAATCTTGTAGAAATCTTCAAAGTTCTACAAGATTTTCGGAGATCTTCAAAGAAATTTAGAAGAAGTTACAAGAATTTCAGAGGGAGACTACAGAACTCCCTTCTCTCTTAGGCTCAATGGCAGGAAGTCAGCCAAGTCTTTTGAATAATCATTATCATACTCATGTATATGAGTCAAGAAGTAGGTTGTCCATTTTCGGAAGTCAACACCAGCCAGCTTGCAGCATCCCATCATAGTGTACATGATGGGCGCTTCCTCAGCCGCATCATGGTTTCCACAGAACATATAGTTCTTTCTGCCGATGGCTAGTGGCCGGACGCAGTTTTCAATCGGATTATCACAACTTTTGGATAATCCGATTCCTCATTCATCGAGTCCTATAGCCCACCTTTGGACGGGGAGCGATACCTCACCGACAAGGAACTCTCCGAGCATTTGAAGCTTAGTCGCCGCACCTTGCAGGAATATCGCAAGCAAGACATCTTGCCATACATTATATTATGTGGCAAGACCCTCTATCCGGAATCCGAGATACAAGCACTTCTCACTGGTAATTACCGCAAGCCGATAATCGACGGCACTGTTTCACAAGGGGAGGGTACTGCTTCATAATAGCGAAACAAAAATAGCGTACAGGGTACAACGACAAAAATCGTTCCCCCTGTACGCTATTATATTATAAAGGTGTAGGAATCTTATTAAAAGATGAGAAATTCTAACTTGCACCTCTTGGCATCGTTCCGTTCATCACAATAATCATCGGAT
>ULSX01063056.1_pt1 | contig 11940 bp, 23 predicted proteins | sample 1957031 | NCBI WGS metagenome assembly ULSX01 (sample SAMEA4835718, study PRJEB28245) | human gut metagenome | biome: gut microbiome; material: fecal sample | place: Denmark | collected 2008 | reverse complement strand
GTCTGTCTGTCTGTCTGTCTGTCTGTCTGTTAAGATTGTGTTGTTAGATTTTTGACTGTCAAGGTATTTAACATATTTTCTTGCGCCACTAACGCAATTTGACACTTCCTTGCTAATCATTGGAAATCCATACTTTTCACAAACCTGTGCAAACGAAATCTTGGGTTTTAAAATCACAAGATTATCAAATGTCTGTGCAAACTGTTTCAACTCTGGATATTGTGTCGGAACATCTACGAACACAAAAGGAATATTTTTATATCCGCAAACCTCTCTGATTATGTGTCCTAAAACTGTGCTATCCTTGCCACCGCTAAATGACAGATACACTCCATCTTCGCCAAATTCATTGACCCATTCATTTATTCTACGTGCAGTCATGCTTATTTTTGCAGAAAGCGGAAGTGACTGCATCTGATATAAGTCTGACATTGTATGTTTATTTTCCATCTGTTTTCCTCCTAAAATCCTCACAAGACACATCAAGCAAGCAACCTACACAGTTAATGGGAATAAGCCCATTATTGTTCTTATAACTGTAAGAATTTTTGCAAACATTACAAAAATCTTTTCCAACATTTGCCTTGCAACTTGTCTTTTTATCTTCCAGCTTTTCCCGATACTCTCGTTTATCCTTTTGAGTTCCTCGACCTTTTTCTGCAATTCCTCAAAATCTTCAATGAGTTTATTGTATTTCTTCTTGCTTAAAATCTTCATTCTGTATCACCCTTTCTTTTTCTTCTTAGACTTAAACTTAAAAACATCATTTTTCTGACGGCTTACCATGCTACGATAGCCGTTCATTTTACTAGCTCTGCTTTTACTCATACCTCACACTCCTTCCGGTTTCTCGCACATCTCAAATTCAATCACCCATACCCAAGGATTCGCATCCCAACCGTAGCGGTCAATGTCGGATTTCTTAATAGTCGAGTTCCAAAGTTTTTCCCATTCCATCATCACTTCATCACATTGACTGCATTGTTCCTCTGTCCCATAACAGCACTGCGAACCGCTTTCTCCGTATGTATTAAGACAATCCCAACAATCAGGATAAGCTCCCTCTTTTATCACATCAACCGGCTTCATCTCCTGCAGCCGCTCTACTCTCACATTCATAACCTTAAGCCAGATACGCGCTGCTTCTTTCGGCATATGGATGGATGGGTGCCATATATGACTATCATTTTTAAAGCCACTTTCTGCTACTTCGTCCGCTCTAAAAACATACTGTTCATTTGAATTTAAAGCAATTGGATACCCCCAAGTTTCGCGGACATAGAGGATGTCACCCGGACAAATAGGACAAGTTCTTTCTGCTATGCTTAACTGCTCCGTATGCTCCTTATCAGCAAAGTTATGTACTGCATAAGTCCGCCTGTCAGCATTGTAAAATTCCATATCCGGCACAGTACACTCATTGGCATCTTTGCAAATTCGCCTTGTGCAAGTCTTCCTTCCGTCCAGAATTGCCCTCACCATTTCGGTACTAATTTGTTTGTTGAATAAAATCGATTTAATTGGCATCTACACCACCTCATCTTCCCATTATGTCAGGGGATTTCTCCCATGAATTTCTAAACGCTTTTGTTCGAAGTTCTTTATTTTCTGCCCTTAACGCTTTATTTTCTGTCAAAATCTTCTGCAATTTGCAATCCTTTTTATGCTCACATCTTGTGTCCGCAGAATACTCGGTACACATTCTACATAATTCTATGCTTGTCACTTTACTCCACCGCCTTTCACAATCTGGATTGCTTTGCCAAATGCTTCAAATCTTCCCTGGCTTCTCCCATCATCGTAGATCTGTTCGCCGTCTCCGCATCCGTCCTCGTCGCAATCATCTGGTCTGTCCTGCTCTGCTTTCTTCAATTTTCCCAACTGTTCCAGAACCTTGTCTACATCATAAGCCGTCGGATATTCTTCTAGTAAATACAATACTGCATTTGTATTTACTAAAGTTCCATTGCTTAAAGTAACCGATTTTAAATCTTTCTTTAGTGCATCTGCATCAATCAGTCTCATCGTTTTTTATCTCCTCTTTTCAAATAATCAAAAATCTCATGTCCAATCATCGCTACAACTGACAGAACGCAAAAAAGTTTAACTCCAAATTCTGTTAGAATATCTAACCTAATAGCTATAAGTATTAGCAGAAAGAAATTTATGTACGATTGAAACATCATTCTTCATCACTCCAATCTAACCTGCAACCGCAATTACTACAGTAATTTGGCGCATTGTTGTTATCCATTATTCCTGTATCATGACTAACTTTAATTGCATTTCCGCACTCACAATGGAATACAGAAAGAGTATCACTAAGGTTATGGTTAAATATAGGTTTCTTCGCCGTCTGCTTAATCGCCGCCGCCCGACATTCTTCCGGTGTGCCAATTGCGCGGTACTGCTGAACATCTTCCAGTACCTTAATTGCTACTCTAGTAGCTTTCGCAACTCTGCATTCCCCATATTCACAATCAAGCGGGCTGTTTGTGCCTTGTGCGCATTCATAACAACTGTCTTTTTTCAATATCTTAATTGCTTCACTCTCCGTCATATTATTCCTCACTTTCTGCCAGCTTCGCGAATTTCCAACTTGCAATATCTGATTCACCTTCTGCGCTCCATGATGTTGCTCCATGATACCAAGTGAACACCGTGCCGTTTTCATACATTGCAAAATATCCCCGATTCCACTCGCCGCTTTTTACGTCTTTCACAAGAATCGGCGTATCGACCGCTACCTTGCTCCAATCAACAGGCGGCTCAACATATTCTGAATCTAACCATTCCAGCATTTTATGTTTACATGAATAATTAGAAATATAGAATCCGCACTCTGAACATCTCATCTCTGCGCATGGAACAGGCTCGCCATCTTTGAGTGCAAGTTTACTTACTGTAATATCAATGATTTTATCCGCATATTTTTCTTTATTCGTCATATTAAACCTCCAAATCACATATAAACTTAATCTCATCAGCTAACGTTTCAGCTATCATCGGCACCGTTAACTGAAACTGCTTGTAATTCGACAGCGTGTCGATGTAGTCGATAAATTTGTACGTAAAATATTGCAACTGTTTCGCTGTTATCTTAAACTCCTTTTTCAGAATCGTAAGTGTCAGTGCAAAATAGTTAAACAACGATGCACTGGAAAGCCTGTATGCTTCACGCTCGATGCAGAAACCTTTCTTTGCATACAGGTTCATTAACTGTCTCTGTGGAATTTTTCCGACTTCCTCTTTGATGTCGATTCCGTATTTGTCTTTCAGGTAAACAGCCAAGTCCTTTCCGGTATTTCCACCGGATGCTGCTTCATCTAAGTAGGATTTCAAAAAATCCTGCAACCGGATGATTCTTGCCTGTCCGAAGCCGAATTTGTCATGCAAAATTATGTACCCAATCACGACAAAATCTTTGTATGATTTTGATATAACCTTATCAGAATTTCTCTTTTCAAAATCATTTCGCCCGATAATCCGCATTTCCTGCTTTGTGTAAAATGTTGGCTTTTTCTTCCGTCTCAACGCATTGCTCATTTCTTTGATTTCTCCTTTCTGTATGTGATTTCCAACCATGCAAAATGACTCAATACAAGCTGTCTTGCACGCTCTTCAATCTCCATGCCTTTGTATTTGTTTATCAATGATTCTCCGGCTTTTACAACTTCATCCCACCAAGAATCAGTGCTGTCCGGGGAATAGTATTTCTGAATGAATTGCCAGTAATCCATAAATACTTGCCATTCTTCCGAACCCTTTTCGATCTTTGCACTTGCCATAGCCACTACCTCTAAAACGGACAATCGCCATTGTATGGTTTGAATCCGTCCCCACGTTCTTTCTTTTTGATTTCCGCAACAACATCATCAAGTGGTTTTTCGATTTCAACAAACTTCATGTGATCTCCGTCAAACTCCATTGCTTCACGCATTGTCATTCCCTGTCTGTTCTTTTCGATTTTTACACCCTTGGCTCCCTTGTCATTGTCTGACAGATTCCACAACATAATTATGTTTGATGCATCCTGTTCGATTGCCCCGGATTCCCTCAACTCTGCCATGGTAGGTTCTTTTGTGTCTCTGCTTTCGGAAGCTCTTGTTATCTGTGAAAGTGCTATCACATGTGTATTTAAGTCTCTTGCAACCGATTTTAAACCTCTTGAAATTGATGCTACTTCTTCATTTCTTCCGGAATATCTGTTATCCGGCATAAGCAATTGCAGATAGTCAACAACGATAACGTCAAAGTTTTGGTGCCTGCATTCTGACTTTATTTCTCTCGGAGATACGGTACCGGATGCAATCCATAATTGATAATCACCCATTTCCTCATTCGCTTGGTTAAATTTTTCCTGTTCATCACCAAGAAACGCTTTTGCCCTTCTGATTCTCGTTAAGCCGATTCCCGTAAGCCTTGAAATAAATCGCTCATACACCTGTTTGTCAATCATCTCCAAATTGAAATATGCAACTTTAAGTCCTTTTTTTGCCATATTCCCGATAATCTGCGTTGTGAGTGCGGATTTTCCGACTGCCGGTCTTGCAGCAATTACTGTTACATCACCGCGTTCAAGATCGCCAAGTGCATCATCAAGTTGCGATAACCCGATTTTTATACCGCCCTCTCCAACACTTTCGTTGAAATATTTGTCTTTATTCTCAACTGAAATCTGCTTAATTGGTTTTAACTTTACTTCCTTTCCCTCTTGCAAATGTTCAAGTCTTGTAAGAAGATCGCTGATTGTATCATCAATGTCGCATGGTTTTAAACTGGATTTCTGATACATGTCACGAACCGTTCTTGCTTTGTATTCTTTCGCAACCGCATCGGCATAGCTTTTAACCATAGTTGAAGTGATTGTTCCGGTAATACAGGATTTCATCAATTCGCTAATCTGTTCCTGGGTGTATTTGTGATTCTCAAGTGCCATTGACAAAGACATGGGATCAATGCTTTCATTCCTGTCATACATGGCAAGCATTTCCTTGTATGTGTCCTGCGCAAAATCCGAACTAAACATTTCCGGTTTCAGCGTCCGCCAGATGTTATTCAGCACATCATTGTCAATCAGTACGCACCCGATCACTCCGAACTCTGCTTCTGTCAACTGCAATCACCTCGTTTCTCCGCGATCTGCAACCAATAGTCGCAATCATTTTTCAGCCAATCAACATATTTTGGAATGTACCGAAAATCCGTATCGTCTGGATTCTTTTCTTGATAGTCACTCAAATATGCTTCTGTGGCTTTGTATAACAGCCGTGCAATGTCCGGTTGGTTCTCTTCGATAACTTCTAGCACTTTATCCATCCAAGCCGTTTTAGAGGTACTGTACGCTGTTTTCTTGGGGTATATACTAAAAGTCTTTTTCCAAGCATCGTCAAAATCAAACAAATCTCCGGAATCGGTCGACAGCGAATTTTCTTTTATATTTTCTTTCTCTTTATCTTCTTCTTTTTCTTCTTCTTTATCTGAAACAGCGACGTAAGACGATTTATCGGGCGATTTTTGCTCAATTAGGTTCTTCTGCTTCTTTCTTCGGTTCTGCTGATATAGCCTGTCACGTTCCTTTTTCTTCTCATAAGCGTCAAGTGTTTGATGCTTATTCCAATTCGGAATCGTTATCACATTGTCAACAACTTCAATCATTCCAAATTCTTCAAAGGTCTTAAGCGCAAGCCTTACCGTGTTCAAATCTCTGCGGAAAATAGTGGCAAGCATTTCATCCGTAAACGGCAATTTGTTGCTCATTATGAACACACCGTTGTTATTCTGTTTTCCGGCAAGAATAAGAAGTTTGAACCAAATCGTAATGATGCTATCCGCACTCGGCATACTCTCAATCAGCAGAATCTTTTCATCATCAAAAACATCTGTTGTGATTTTAATCCACTTGACTTCTGCCATTTAATCACTCTCCTCATATGTATTTTCAGAAATCAAAGTCATAAACTTCTCATACTGCTTTTCAGAAACTTTGTTACCCTGTTTCTCCGGCTTTAAACGGATTTCAAGGTGCTTTTCAGCGATATGCGACAATTCCTTGGCAAGACTCTTTTTGCCTTGTTTAATGCCGTCATAATAGCCTTTTGCCGGACGATAATCATCAATCTTGGCTTTACCCTCTCCCTGTGAACCGCTTGTTTTATTGCGAAGCTGATAGCCATTATTTGCACAAAATTTGATATAATACTGCTCACACTCATCAAGTTTATCTATCGGGCAGTGTACTGATGTTACATTCCATCCATGCGGATTATCCTCTGAATACATCCCATGAGACTTTAAGCTAAGGTCTATGTGCTGATACCCAGAAAGATGCTGCGACAGTCTGGTTAAAATACGCTTAGCCTGTCCCACATATGCATATCTAAACCCATTTTCGTCCTGCCTTGTCAAAATATAAATTCCGCTTGATTCATCAAGCCTTGGATTCAATGCAAGCCATTTCTGCTTATTCTTGGCTTCAATGGCTTTTGCCTGTCTAAATTTCTTATAATCCATCCAATCACTTCCTCTCTAATGGCTTCATGCTCATTTGAGCCACAAACTTTCCGTAGCTCATGCCGGAAGCGTGCGCCATATGATTCACAGCCTTGATTGCATCGCCTTTTTTCTTTGACTTTTTCAAGCGTTCTTTAACGTCAATGCTAATGCAGTCTTGGCAATTAAACTTGTTTTCATCTATCGTCATAAACAGCCTGCCGCATTTCGGGCATATTCTTTTATACACAGTTCTTCCAGCCTTTTTAAAATTTCTAAACTGTGCGTATCTTTTTGCACATTTTGGTCTACAGTATTTTTGATCTGGTCGCTTCGGCTCAAATTCAGCCATACAGTATTCGCATAATTTCAATTTTTACCTCCAATCTTTTGTAAGGCGGCACGGTAAACGCACCGCCAAAACATGGCTTTCAATAAGCTTGTGATAACTATTCGCCAAACAAGATAGTTTCTTTTAGGCTTTCGCCAAGGTGTTTCAACCTATTTCAAATTTTCAAGATATGCAATGCGTTCCTGTGCAATGTCAAGTTTTCCCTTTGCAAATTTTTCTTTAATTCTTTCTTCCGAAATAAATTTTTCAATTGCCGCATTCCTGTTTTCTTCCAAAAACATTATCGTGTTTTCTTCCCATCCGCAAATGTGACCAATAGCCTCTTTTTTGATTCTGCTTCCTTTGTAAAACCCGCCAATTACATTCTCTAATGTCACATAAGTTTTGGCACATTCTTTTGCTTCGGCAACCTGTTCTTCGAATTTTCCTCTTTGAAAACTGTAAATATATAATTTCATGTTTCCTCCATTCTTTCAGAACGGACAAAGGTTCATATCAACCTCTAGCCCTTTTTCTGCAACATAAACATTCGCTCCGTATTCAATTGCTTCTTTCGTTTGTTGTAGGAATAACGCGGGATCTCCGCTTGTGTCCGATAAGTGTATTAAAACGACATTTCGTAAAGCTGGGTTGTCGTTTGTCTGAATAAATTTAAGTGCCGTATCAAGGCTCATATGCCCTCGTAGGCGGTGTTCGTAATTTGGCTCGTTCCGGTCTACTAAATCCATGCTGTAGTTGGCTTCAACCATGATATGCTCAACCTTCATGTTGGAAAAGTCATATCTGCAATATTCCAAGTCGGTTAGGAATAGCAGCTTACCCATTTCCTCATGCTCGATTAAATAGCCATAACACTCGATTTCCGTATCATGCGGTACATTGAATGGTGTTACCGTAAAACTGCCGATTTGCCGTGTTCTGCGCGGTGGAATGGCTATTGTACGTTCTCCGGTTATGGTTTCAAGTGCTGTCTGCGTTTCAAATGCCGTATAAACCGGAATTCCGGATTTCATGAAATCTTTTATGTATCGTGCATGGTCTCCGTGTTCGTGGCTCACAATGCATCCGGAAACATTTGCTATTTTCCAATCAATCATTTTCTTAAAGTCCATAAATTTCACACCTGCTTCAATGGCAAGGATTTCGCCACTGTCTGAAATCAAGGCGTATGAGTTTCCGGAACTGCTTGAGCCCAAAACTCTAAGTTTCAATCTTTTGTCACCTCGCTTTCTCCATATCTCAAATAGCCGCTCCAGCCATTTGCTCCGCCGCAATTTTGCATACACCATTCATTAGAATCATTGATGTGTTCACATCGTCCACAATTCGGTACTTCATCGTCTGCGGTGTATCTTGTTAAATTATCCATACCCTACTCCAATTCTTCCTCTGCCGGAAAGTGAAATACTCCGCTCAAACCCATAGTGAGTTTTTCGTCAATATTTTCGTCAATTCCATCTGGCTGTGTCTGCCCCATCTTTACAAGGCTGTGACACATATAGGTATATCTCAATTCTTCCATGGCTTTCTTTGCTTTTTCTTCGGTGGAGTATTTAGCAATAACAATGTCACTGACAAGATCATCTATCCCTGTAAGGTTCTTGTTCAAAAAATAGATTTCTCCATTAAACCTCTGAATAACTACTTGCTCATACGGAATATCAAGTGCTCCGTCCTGTGATATAACTCTCATGGCAACCTCCTAATCTTTCATAAAGTCCGGTACATTCTCGTCATTCTCAACGACTTCTCCGGCTACTTTCTCCGGCTCAACTGCTGCACTTTCGGTTGCTTCGGATTCAGTTACGACAAACGGTTCGGAATTGGCGTTCTCTGCAATTTCTTCCTGCGTCTGCACATAGGTTTCATCAAGCTGATTGAATGACTGCTTTGCCATACTGTTAAAGTCCTTGCGATACTTCTTGATTGCATTGTTACGCATTTTACGAACAATCATTGATTCCGGTGTGTCGAGCCATGCCGCGCTGATATAAGGCTTTGCAACTTCACATTCCAACATTTCATCAACGGTTGCGCATTTTCTCAAAGCATCGAAAATCTCCTCTTTCTTAGCCTTGATTTTGCTCAACTGCTCGGCTGATGCCTTGTAACGATTCTGACAAATTCCGAAAGTCTCATTCATCAGATTGTTGCGCACATGAGCAAACAGATTAACCTTTACACCGTCTCTCTCTGCGATCAGATACTGAAATGTGCCGTCCTTTAATTTCAGAGGATAAACAACACGGACAACCTTCTGTGATCGTCCCATTTCTTCCCATTCCGGCGGTGTCATTTCGATACCCTTATGCTTTGGATATGAAAACTCGTCACCGTCTTTAACAAGCCAACAAGGATATACGGTATCTACATTTTCTCCATAGTTACGAAGTAATGCATCGTTGCCGTCTCCCTCAATTCCCATTTCTACAACCTGCACATAGTTGTCTCCGGACTTCTTTGTTCTAAGCTGGAAATAGCACTCTCTCGGCACTGCATTAGCATTGAGTTTAAGGCTTGCGCACTGACCGACAACCTCTCGCAGATTCGATGTATCAAGTCCGTTTAAATCCTTGATTTTATCGCTATCCTTAACAAGATGATAAATGCTTGTCATAGCTGACATGGCGCACTGCTTTGAATAATCATCATACGGCACACCGCATAACTCGAAATCTTTTGTAACAAGATTCGTGATTGAATTAGTCCACTGGCTGACCGCAGTGTTGACTTTCTGTACCTCTAAACTGTTGTTTTCTGCCATAATTACTTATCCTCCATTTCACTAAAAATAGCTTTGATAACTTCTGCCATGCGTTCTTTTTCTTCATTTTTCAATGTTTCTGTGTCTTTCTTGGACTCCACACTATCATTTGCTCTCTGCAAAGCACGGTTGTATTTCTCCTCTCCGAGAGCATTCCTTAATGCTGCTAAAAGAGTTATAAATTCAGCCATGATAACCGGCTCTCTTCCATTTACTTCTATTGTTCCAAAATCTGATTTAATCATTTCTATTCCTCGCTTTCTTAATATCTTAAAATCTTAACATCGTTATCCTCATAAAAATTATTGAACCGCTCATTTAACAGTTCTAATTGTTTCTTGAGAATTTCCTTTGCTTCATCCATACCACGGAAAAGATTTTCGCTTTTAAGCCGTAGGTTATCAATTCCCAATTCGCTGCAATTAAGATACAACACATTTCCGCAACCGCAAATTTTATGTATGCAAATGTCGATTCCGTGGCTTTGAGTTCTGAAAATCGTTCCGCTTTCCACCGGTTCTCCAAATTTTGCATTGCTAATCAGCTTCATGCACATCCCTCACTTTCTTCATATTTCTTCACAACCGCCATCTTATCAGCACCGTAGGTTTCTACCCACTTCATATCCACGGTTTCATCCGTAACAGTCAGCTTTGCACCTTTGGCATTTACAACCGTGTCACCGGCTTTTACATTATCCTCGGTGCGATACACGTAGCTTCTTGTGCTGTTTGGGAATTTCGCTTTGATATACTGCATTTATCATTCCTCCTCAATTTTCAAACCAAATGGAACGTTTCCATTAACAATAGATTGCCAATGTGTAATAACATTTGGACTAGCACTTGGATTGCATGGTTCCGTTGGAGCAAACATAAATCCGCTCTCCTGTTTCTCGGTTTCTTCATCCCATTCTTTCTCGGTTCCAAAGCCAAGATGCTCATAGAATTTTGGATTGTCCTCATATGTCGGGTATTCCGGATGCTGTTTCTGCCATTCCACAACGTCTACTTTAAACTTCTCCATATCAACAACCCATTTATCATGGGCAACCTTCCATTTTTCCACTTTATCGTTATTCTGGTTAATTTTGTTTTGAGCTTCTTTCTTGACAGATTCCCAAATTTCACTACTTATAGATATAAAAGAAGCTTTATACTGCGGATAAAGAATATTGTCATAATCAAGAATTTTCAACCCTGTCTTATTGTTCTGAAAGTTCCATTCTCTAATAACCTTCCACATAATGCATCCTGCTTGAAATCCGGTAATTCCACCTGTCGGAGAATTGTCAACCGCGTACATGGCTGCTATTCCTGCTGCCGCAACTGCGTGGCAAATAGTTCCATAATCATGCGAATAGTCTTCTGTTAAATGCCTTACAAATTCCGGAAGTGTTTCCACAGTCTGTTTTTTCGCTTCTTTGTACCATTCATTCTGGATTTTCATTTCCTCGGTAATCTGCTGTTTCATCTTCTAAACCCTCTCTTTCCTTTATTTCTCGCGTCTTTTTCGCAATACGGAAGAGAACAATGTCCGGATTCTGCAAAATCAAAGAACCCTCTCTTGGTTGCACTCTTCCAACGCTTGCACGACATACTGGTCCTATGTCAATATTTAGTACAAGTTAAAATGAGAAACTTTTCCCATTTTAACCCGCCAGAAGCTCAGCCTCAGTGTGTGTTCTTTTATACAATCGTTCGAATTCATTTGGTGACATATAGTTACAATGGCTATGAATTCGTTTCGTATTGTAGAAAGCTTCCAGATATTCGAAAATCAAGCAGTATGCCTGCTTGTAATCGTGAATTTTAAAGCGGTTGAGCCATTCACGTTTGATAATCGAATGGAAGGATTCAATGCAGGCATTATCCCACGGAAATGCTTTCTTTGAGTAACTACGCTGCATATTTTCTGTTACTTTTTTATATTCCGTCGCAACGTACTGACTGCCACGATCAGAGTGAATGATCAATGGCTGATCGATATTTCGGCGAGCTTTGGCTTTGTTTATTGTATCAATCACGCAGGATACTTCCAGTGTTTTTGAAAGTGTCCATGCTATGATTTTTCTGGAAAATAAATCCATAATACTGGTCAGATAGACAAATCCGTCTATTGTCCAGATGTAGGTGATATCCGAACACCAGACGGCATTCGGGCGGTCAGGATTAAACTGCTCATCGAGGATATTTTGTAATTCAGTGCTGAAATCAGAATCTTTTGTGGTAATTGTCCATGGCTTGCTCCACTGGGCACGGATTCCCATTTGACGCATGTATGTACCAACAGTTCTTTCCGAAATGACTTCACCAGTTTTTCGAAGTTCTAC